>ENA-OQAJ01000012-OQAJ01000012.1-human-gut-metagenome-genome-assembly--contig:-NODE-12-length-43086-cov-3.769548_pt1 | contig 43086 bp, 53 predicted proteins | sample MGYA00242736_ERZ504529 | MGnify/ENA primary metagenome ERZ504529 (study PRJEB26092, sample SAMD00036275) | human gut metagenome | host: Homo sapiens | study: EMG produced TPA metagenomics assembly of...
CACATCTGCATGGTTTTCTTCCGCATATCTTACAATCGCACCTGCAGTCTTTTTACCCAGTTCTGTGTTCAGACGTTTCGTATATGCCCATCTTCCCTGTGTCTGCGCAGAGCCATGTTCCCTCTGGGATCTGCGGATCCGTCCCAGTGTGCGGTACATCCGGTCTTTTTTCACTGGGATGATCTATGAATCTTCTTCCCAGGACAGTTCCGTCTGCCCGCATGATCGTACAGACTGCATCGGTATTGATCCCTAAGTCCACGCTGCAGATAATCTGTTCTTTCACAGGTGTTTTGGTAAGTGTTACTTCCTCTTTATAGGAAAAACGCAAAAAATACTTCTGGTGTCTCTTTTCCAGAGTCGGGGCAGATGCCTTTTTCCCTGACCAGCATTTTCTCAGATATTCCATATCCGTATGATCCAGACGTACACAGGACCATTTCCAGTCATGACCGTCATAGAGTTTCAGGTATGCTTCGTCTTTCCCTTCCGCGCCTTCGCGATACATGACATCACGGTAGAAGACCGGCATGGCGTGATTTTCATATACAAGCTTTGGTTTCCCGCTCTTTCCGTCGGTCTTTTCCCATAGATCCAGCCGTGTTTTATAAGAGGATACTGTCCCCAGTGCATGCTGGATGGCAGATCTGCGCAGATAGGAAGGCATCTTTGGGAACCGGATATCAAAATCAAAACAGGCATGGTTTTTCTTCGTAGTATGTACCAGATGTTCTGCAGCATTAAAACGCCTCTTTGCATCCGGGATTTCTGCTAATTCTTCCCATACCTGCACATAAATCCCAATCAGATAGCTGACAGCAGAACGGTAGATCTCCAGTGTCTGGCGGATCGGGATATTCTGTTTTCGTAATTCCACACCATAACTGGATATTATCTGCATTTTTATTTTTCCCTGATAACTCTTTTCTCAGATTCTGTTGTTTTTTCTACTACCCATGGCTATATTTTAGCACATATAGCGCTAAAAGTAAACATATGTTTTCCTTTGGGTAAAAAATTTGCGCGTCTAACTCATCACTAAGTAACGAGAATGCGACGCGCAATTATTCAAAAATCGTTCGCATTTGCGCAGGAAGACATTTGGATCCGATACCTACGGTCCACAGATACCAAACCTTTTTAATAGAAGATACTCATAAATATCCTGATCAGGATATCTCTGTCATATATGAAACTCAGGATGCAATCTTTCTTAATGATCTGAAGGGCCGCCTCACCAACCTTTGTATTGCACACAATGGTGAGAGCCAGAAAGATAATCCATATTACTATAAGGAATTTAACTGCCCCCAGCAACGCTCCTGCTACCTTGTTCATGCCATGCAGCACAGGTAATCTCGTCACAAGATTCAGCATCCATGTGATACTCCTCACCATAATCGTCGACATCAGCAGAGAAATCAGGAAAGAAATTCCATTCACTGCCATTCTCGCCAGATATTGAGCAATATAATCCGAAAATGTAGTTACAGCCAAATACTGGTAACTGTCAGAATTATTATTCTGAACCAGTCCATTCCTCAGCAGCTCCGGGAGATTCATTTCATTTATAAATTCAGTCTGGCTTTCTCCACTGCCTGTCCATGTGCTGTATTCCTCTCCTACAAACTCCCAGCAGCTTTCCTGTACTTTTTCATAAATTGATGTATTTTCCCGAATAAACTCATTTACATAAGGATTTATCAACCACACGATCGCCATCGACAGAAAAACACATACAAGCGAAACCAGTTCTTTTATCAGTCCCCGCCTATAACCTCTGACACATGCAGCCGCCAGAAAAAGTATCGTAATGACTCCGGCCCACGTTAAAGCCATTTTCATCCTCCTAACTAAGTTTTATTATCTCTACACCGCTGTCCAATACCAGAAGATATCTGTTCATTCCGATTTTGAAGAAATCTTTGATCGTTCCATCCACACTGCCAAGATATTTCTGTACTCCCCTGCTGTTCATTACACACATCTGGGAACTGTTGTACATCAGAATATTTCCACCGCTTAATTTAATCGTCGTATATGGAATATTGAAGTTTTCTTTGAATTTCAATTTGCCATCTGTAGTATAAACTTCCATTGTATACTGTTTGTCTTTACTGTCATTCTTAAACACAAGACCAATCATATCATTATCATAAAAAGTACTGACAATTTCTTTATCTACTTTTACTGTTTTTACTCCTTCGGAATCTGGCTTCCATGATAAATTGTAAATCCATTATCTTTAAGTGCTACAGACCGGTTATTATCAAGATACTGGATCTGCGGAACTACCACGCCTTCATACTTATATCCACTGACAATTCTGTCATCCTCGTTCTGTCCTACATCTCCAAAATTGTAAAATGCCACATAACTGGTCGTATCACTTCCATCTACGAACTGATAGGTTACCATCATGATCACTCCGTCTTCAGATACAGCAATATCAAGGGGATATCCCGGATCATCTATCTTCGTCTGATTTTCAGCAATCAGACTTCCATCTGTACCATAAAAATCAATCCATGTATCATCTCCGCCATCCAGGATTGCCGCAACAAGACCGCTTTTGGATACTTTTGCTTTGACAATACTGTAAGAAGTAGTTACACTGCCTGTTTTTCCGGATTTATCATAAATCTCCAAAGTTGTTCCATCTTTATCCGCAATCACCGCACGAGTTCCATTGACATCTGCCACAGGATTCTGCATCTGATAGGTTTCACTCCATAATGTACTCATCTTATCAGAAACAAGCGAAACTCCGTCCGGACTGTATCGAAGGATATTTCCGTCCATTTCAACATAATTTGTAGAAACAATATCCTCCTGCTCACTTGTCTGGACTACTTTATAAGTATGATAGCTTCTCTTCTCTATGTAAAATCCCACAGCCGTTACAGCAGCAGCTATCGCCACCACTGTAATAACTGTCTTTTTCACTACACTTCTTTTGTGGCGGGACAATCTGCGCTCATAATCATCTGCATATTCCTCTTCAGCTCTCTCCCGGGCTTTCGCTTTTCTGTTTCTCTCTGCCTGAAGCTTTTTCTTTTTATGTTTTTTATTATTTTCTTAAATGTATTTGCCATTTTAGCCTTTACCTTATTTCTCACTTTCATTTTGTTGATTATCAGGTTTCAGTTTTTTGCCATTTATTATAGCACAGTTTTCTAAGGTAATACAATTACTTGTCCCGGATAAATGATTTCGTCCGCTGACATCCCATTCAATTTGCAGATCTGACTTATGGCTTCGATACTTCCGTATCTGTCCATACTTATCTGAAAAAGAGTATCGCCGGGCTGAATCACATATGACTCATGGGCTTTTCCCGCTGCTTCGCTGTTTTCCTTCTGCACAGCTCCCTGACACGTTTCTGTGCTTTACGTTCATCTGCTTCCTGCTGGTAGATTCGTTCGGTTTTATCTGCTTTTTCTGTCTTTACATCCGGAAGCTGTTCTGTTTTGTCCGATTTTTGTTCTGTATCTGTCTGCTCTGCTGATATTTTTTTCTCTGAAGTATTGTCTTTCTTTTCAGAATTTTCTTTTTCACTGGTGCTTTGATTATTCTCTTCATCATTCTTTTTTATTCTTCCCTGCATCATTTTGTATAGTATCTGTCCGGTATTGTTTATGCTGCCTGACAGCTTCATTGTTCGAGTCCCGACAACAGGAGACGGCGTTATCTCCTCAACGATCACCGAAGAAACCGTCGCGCTCTCCTTTTCGTTCTGTTTTACATTCTGGTAACTTCTGTAAAAATTAACACCCACTGTCAGTACTGCAATTGCCAGACATGCAGTTAATCCATATGAAAAAACAGAAGGAGCTGCCGGCTCCTTCCTGGTTTCCTTTTTTATCTGCAATTATTTTGCGAAAATCTTTCACAGCCTGATCTTCATATTTTTCCTGAGGTTCCGGCTGAAGTTCTTCATTTTTGTCGATCATATACGTCTGCATACCGGGATTTTTTTCATAATAAAGATAATACCCTCCCAGACGCACCATTCATTGTTTTCATAACGGAAAAAAGCATCTTCCCTTTCCTGAGGTTCCATAAGCATCAGGACTTTTTCTCCTCCAAAATGTTTCATGTGTACTTTTGACATCACTTCCGATACTTTCAGGAGAAGCTGAGGCTGTGAAAAGAACCATCCCACAATCTCCTGATCTTCGAAGTACTCCTTCTGGCTTCCTGTATCTGCTTCCATTGATTTTCCGAAAAATCGATATGATCAGGTGCTGCCTCCATCTCCTCCGCTATAATAGCACCTTTGATAAACAGATAAGCTGTCTGAGAACGCCATTTAAGATTTCCTGTAAGAACTGCCACTCTGGTTTTTGCTTCTCCCAGAGAGTCTTCCGTTCTGGCAAGTCTTACCAGAAATGTGTACACATAGTCCTCCATATAAATCCTGTAATCTTCGGCTGCCAGGCCGATCTGGCGTATATTTCTGGGTAATCCAAACGGTTCCTCACCATTTTGTCCTTCCTGAGATTCGTCCTTATAGATTACTTCTATCATCTCTCATCACCCCTTCGGGTATCAGGATAACACAGATAAATTGCAGATTTTATCACATTATAAGAGGAATTTACCAGAATTTGGCGACAGATTTTGCACAGTGCATATTTTTATCCCGGTAAGGATATGATGTTATCAGAAGCCTCTTCGCAGCTTGTTGTTATGAAGCAAAGGGACTATAGCAATTAAAAAGATATAATCAATAATGTGCTCTCGAAATCTTTTTGTGCAGGTACAATAGAGACTCTGCGAGTACATAATACGATCAGGGAGGTTTTATGGTATTTTATGTGGACTCACAGAAAAGCAGTTCTGCTGAGGAAATCGCTTTTCTTTTAAATAAATGTATTCTTCAATATCCCGGCAGATGGTCGGAACTGGTTTTTCTGTGTATCGGAAGTGACCGCGTGACAGGAGACTGTCTCGGTCCCTATATCGGACACCAGTTACTTGAACATCTGAATACGGACACTCATGGCGTTTATGTTTACGGTACCCTGAAAAGCCCCGTACATGCTTTAAATCTTTCCAGAATTTCCCGCCAGATCAAAAATTCTGCATCCCGAGGTCTGGTTATTGCAGTGGATGCCTCTCTTGGACAAAAAAAAGCACCTGGGGTATGTGACCATCGCAGATGGTGCACTTTACCCAGGTGCTGCAGTTCAGAAAGAACTTCCTCCTGTTGGTGATATCCATATCACAGGGATTGTAAACATTGCAGGTGTACTGGAACAGCTAACCCTTCAGACTACCCGCCTGTCTACGGTAATCTCTCTGGCAGATACCATCACACAGGGAATCGTAAATTATACAAATTCTTTGATCTGTTTGTAGATGCCTTCTGCATCAAGACCATATTTCTCAAGCAGAGCTGTGGCAGGACCGGATTCTCCGAATACATCATTTACACCGATACGTTTTACAGGTACAGGTGCTTTCTCAGACAGGCATTCGCATACTGCTCCGCCAAGTCCGCCGATTACTGAATGCTCTTCTACAGTTACAACCTTGCCTGTTTCTTTGGCTGCTGCAACTACAAGTTCTTCATCCAGAGGCTTAATCGTATGGATATTGATTACTTTTGCATCTACGCCGTCTGCCGCAAGCTTCTCTGCAGCTTCAAGAGCAGGAGCTACGCAGAGACCGTTTGCAATGATCGTAAGGTCTTTTCCTTCACGAAGGACAATACCTTTGCCTAATTCAAATTTATAGTCCGGTCTGTCATTGATAACCGGAACTGCCAGACGTCCAAATCTCATATATACAGGACCAACATGCTCATAAGCTGCTTCTACCATAGCTTTTGCTTCAATATCATCAGAAGGGCAGGCAACAACCATTCCCGGAATTACTCTCATAAGAGCAAAATCCTCACAACACTGATGGGTAGCACCATCTTCACCTACAGAAATTCCGCCATGAGTAGCGCCAATTTTTACATTGATCTTCGGATATGCAATAGAGTTACGAACCTGCTCAAAAGCACGTCCTGCTGCAAACATTGCAAATGTGCTGGCAAATGGAACTTTTCCTGTAGTAGCCAGACCTGCGGCAATGCCCATCATATTACACTCGGCAATACCGCAGTCAATATGACGCTCCGGAAATTCTTTTTGAATACGCCAGTCTGAGTAGCTGCAGCAAGGTCAGCGTCCAGAACGACCAGGTTCTCATGTTTCTTACCTAATTCAACCAGCGCAGCACCGTAGCTTGCTCTTGTTGCGATCTTCTTTACTTCTGACATAATGCTTCACCTGCCTTTTCTAACTCTTCCATTGCCTGTGCATACTGCTCGTCATTCGGAGCTTTTCCATGCCATCCAACCTGATTTTCCATAAAGGAAACACCTTTTCCTTTTACAGTTTTCATAATGATAGCTGTAGGCATTCCCTTAGTAGCTTTTGCTTCATCAAAAGCAGCTCTTAACTGATCCATATCATTTCCGTCTGCAACGTTAATCACATGGAAGTTAAATGCCTCAAATTTCTTATCAATCGGGTATGGAGAACATACTTCATCAACCTTACCGTCGATCTGAAGTCCATTATTATCCACGATCACTACAAGATTGTCCAGTTTTCTGAAGCCTGCAAACATAGCAGCTTCCCAAACCTGGCCTTCCTGAATTTCGCCGTCACCTAATAAGGTGTATACACGATAGCTTTCATTGCTTAATTTGGCAGAAAGCGCCATACCAACTGCTGCAGAGATACCCTGTCCCAGAGAACCGCTGGACATATCAACACCCGGGATATGTTTCATATCCGGATGTCCCTGTAAATAGGAACCCAGATGACGAAGAGTCTTCAGATCTTCTTTTGGGAAAAAGCCTCTTTCTGCAAGTGCAGAGTAGTATCCCGGTGCTGTGTGGCCTTTGGAAAGTACAAAACGGTCACGATCAGCCTTCTTAGGATCCTTTGGATCAATATTCATTTCTTCAAAATATAAATAAGTGAATACATCTGCTGCAGACAGAGATCCGCCCGGATGTCCTGCTTTTGCAGAATGTAATGCAGTAACGATGTCTTTACGGACTTCGTTTGCAATTTTCTGAAGTTCTAATTTTTCCATTGTGGTAAATTCTCCTTATTCGCCGAATACTGCTTTATAATCTTTCTGGAATTTCTCAATACCTGCATCTGTCAGAGGATGTTTTGTCATCTGTACGATTACATTGTACGGAACAGTTGCAATGTCAGCACCTGCAAGTGCACAGTCTGTTACATGGATCGGATTTCTTACGCTTGCTGCGATGATTTCTGTCTCGATTCCTGCCACTTCAAAAATCTCAGCGATCTCGCGGATCAGATCAACACCTCTTGTAGAAATGTCATCCAGTCTTCCAAGAAACGGAGATACATAAGTAGCACCTGCTCTTGCAGCCAGAAGTGCCTGGTTAGCAGTGAAGATCAGAGTAACGTTTGTCTTGATTCCTTCTGCATGAAGAACCTTAACTGCTTTCAGACCTTCTACTGTCATAGGAATTTTAACAATCATATTCGGATGAATGGCTGCAATCTCACGTCCCTCTTTGATCATTCCTTCTGCATCTGTTGTAGTAGCTTTTACTTCACCGCTGATCGGTCCGTCTACGATAGATGTGATCTCTTTGATTACTTCCTTGAAATCTCTTCCTTCTTTTGCGATAAGAGACGGATTTGTGGTAACACCACAGATTACACCCATATCATTAGCTGCCTTAATATCTTCTACTTTTGCTGTGTCAATAAAAAATTTCATGTTCTTAACCCTCCTGATTTTTGCTTGTCATAATCGTTCATTGATCTGATGGTTTCATTATAACAGACTTTACATTCAGGTCAAGCGTGGCAAAAGATTATTAATAATTTCTTTATTAATAATCGCATGTCTTATTAATTCTTTATTTTTCAGTCAAAGCATATATTCGTTGTTATCAACATGCAATATACAATATGTTTTATAACCATTTCTTTTCGTAACTGTTCGTTGTCTTTGCTGTTGCAGGAAACCTCCGCCACAAATCATTTCTGATATCGGATTTCAGCCGCACATCCTGAAATTTTGGTACGTTTCCAGAAAATGCCTGCCGGGTAGATATTCGCAATCTACCTCGCCACACAGCTCTATACCAAATAACCGTTCTGCAGTTTCGATAAATTATTATTAATAATTTTCATTCGACGTATTTAATTATTTTTTTTTGGTTCTGACATACCCCGTAGTGCGTCTCGCTATCAGCTTGGGGGTATATTCAATATTATAGAGACTGACAGGAGCAGAATCTGTGAGAAAACGGTCCTGCTCATCGATTTTGCGCAGTATAATATCACAGGCATCTCTGCCTTTAAGGGCTACGAAATGATCGATCGTAGTAAGAGAGATCTTCCGTATTCCCGAATAAAAGATATTATCGCACCCAATCACCGATACATCCTTGGGTACATGAATCCTTGCTTCATGGAGAGCATCCAGCGCACCAATAGCCATCATATCATTCTGGCCTGCAATAGCTGTAAATTCCCTGCCTTCATCCAGAAGCTCCATAGTAAGCTCATAACCCATCGAATATTCCGAATCCATCCGTGGGATCTGCATATCGATAGCTTCATCCGCAGCCTTAATGATCACATGATCCTTCAGGCCTTCTTTCTCAAACTCTTTCACAAAACCATTTACACGTTTTTGTTCTCTGCCATTGTCTCCTTGTCAGGGGCGGAGTGATAAACGCTACATCTCTGTGCCCCAGATCAAGCAGATGTCTTGCCATCATCCTTCCCACAACTGTATTATCCTGATTAATGGCATCTATAGTTGTAGTTTTCTCTTTATTACTGATGATAACCAGTGGGATTGTCTGCGCCAGTTCCTCTACCTGCTGCTGAAAATCCGGATTTGGATTACAGCAGTAGATAATGCCAAGCGGCTCTATTGTACCCATCATACGCAGATACTTCTCCTCCAGACGGGGATCTCTCTGTGTATTACAGATAAAGACACCATATCCCTGTTTGTTCGCCACTGCCTCAATTCCCTGCAGAAGCAATACATAATACGGGCTTGTAAGCGTAGGGCAAAAAACAACGATCAGCTTCTCTTTCCGGCTTTCTTTTCTGTTCTTTCGTCCGGGAAGATGATAGCCTAATTCTCTGGCTGCCTGCTCTACCTTCTCCACTGTTTCTCTGGAAAAAGAAACATTATATTTCTTATTCAGGACCATGGAAACAGTTGCCTGGGAGACTCCTGCCCTCTTTGCCACGTCAGAAGAAGTTGCTTTCTTTTTAGACAAAGTGATGCCTCCTTTTCCGATGATCTTTTGTCAGAACAGTAACCTTAAAGCTCCACACGCCCCTCAAGAGCACGTAAAAGAGTCACTTCGTCAATATATTCCAGATCTCCTCCTACCGGAACTCCGCTTGCGATCCTGCTGACTTTGATCCCGGTAGGTTTGATCAGCTTACTGATATACATTGCCGTTGTTTCCCCCTCCAGACTGGAGTTGGTAGCAATAATCACTTCCTTTACCTCATCCTTTGCCAGACGCTGCATGAGTTCTTTCAGTTTGATATCATCCGGCCCGATTCCAAGCATTGGAGAGATTGCACCATGAAGAACATGATAAACGCCATCAAACTTGCCTGTTTTTTCATAAGCTGCAAGATCTCTTGTATTCTCTACCACCATAATCACTGAATGATCACGCTTATCATTGCTGCAGATGGGACAGATCTCTCTGTCTGTCAGAGTACAGCAGCACTTGCAATACTGTACATTCTCTCTGGCACCGGTAATGGAAGAGGTAAGCTGCTCTACCTGATCCTTTGGCATATTCATGATGTGAAATGCCAGTCTCTGTGCTGATTTCGCACCGATTCCCGGAAGATGGGAAAGCTGCTCGATCAGCTTATTGATATGACTGCTGTAGTATTCCATCAGAATGGAAGACCTCCGCCAAGTCCGCCCAGACCACCTGTCAGTTTAGACATAACAGCTGTAGATTCTTCTTCCACTTTGCGAAGTGCTTCGTTTGTAGCTGCAACGATGAGATCTTCCAGCATTTCGATGTCATCCGGATCTACAACTTCCTCCTGAAGCTTTACTTTTGTCACCTCTCTCTTACCGGAGATAGTTACCTCTACAGCTCCGCCTCCTGCAGTAGCCGTAAATTCTTTCTCTTCCAGAGCTTTCTGGTTCTCTTCCATCTGACGCTGCATTTTTCTGCGCCTGTTTCATAAGGTTATTCATATTTCCCGGCATACCCATTCCCGGGAATCCTCCACGTTTTGCCATTTGTGATGTCCTCCTTGCTATTTATTGCCTTATTATTTACTGCCTTTTCCTGTCCGGAGAATATTTAGTTACTGTTCACTCCGTTCACAGTAACGTAGCCAAAATTCATTCCAGATTGCCTGCGGCAATGATTTTGCTTGTATGTCTCGAGATTTTGGCATATTCATGCCAAACACCTCGCGGGGATAGTGGTGTGTGAACAGTAACAATATTTATTCTCCTTTTTCCTCATCAGGATCCTCCTCTATCACAACATCCATGTGGATATTATTCTTTATCGCCTGGTCCACTGTGATATTTGCCAGATTTGTATGCTGATGCTTATCTGCCACCAGCATCTGGATCTCTACTGTTTTTCCTGTCTGGGCAGTGATAATGTCCTGAAGCTCTTTCTTCGCTTCCGGATTGTCCACATAGGACTGCCCCAGAAAATCCTGAAATTCCACATAAAGAACAGGTTCTCCTGTCTCACTGTTATACTTCGGAACAGATTTCTGAAGCATCTGCTTGAACATCCCTGTCGTCTGTCCTGTGATCACTCTCCAGCCTGCCACAATCTTCTGCAAATCTTCCGGTGCAGCTTTCGCCGGTGCTTTGTTTCCCGCCGGTTCCTGAACTGCTCCGGTTTCTGCCGGCATTTTCCCTGAACCCTGCTGCACGATCACCTGCTGTACCGGACGTTCATCCATCCGCTGTTCCAGCACACGCAGTCTGTCCAGAACAGAATCCAGATTAGTCTCCATTGCAGGACGGCACAACTTGATCAGTGCAATCTCCACGAGAACCCTTTTCTGGGTTGCATATCGGATCTGGTTGGACAAATCCGAAAAAATACGGATATACCGCATCAGCGTCTCCACATCCAGCATGGTGCTCTCTTCTTTCAGAAGCTTCATGTTGTCGGATGAGACATCGATCGCTCCTCCGGATTCTCAGAAGTCTTAACGAGAAGAAGATTTCTCATATACCAGGTAAAATCTCCCACAAACTGGCTCAGTTCCCTGCCTCCTACGATCAGTTCCTCCAGGATATGAATGGAACCTGTCACATCTCCCCGGATCACTTTTCGCAAAAGCTTGCTAAACACTTCGGTGTCAACGGCTCCCAGAACCTCCAGAACTTTATCATAGGTAAGTTCCTGTCCAAGATAAAAAGCAATACACTGGTCGAGAAGGCTGAGCGCATCTCGCATGGAACCATCTCCCGCTTTCGCTACATATCGGACTGCTTTTTCCTCAGCTTCTACACCTTCAACTTTGAGCAGTTCATCTAGTCTGGCCGCGATAGTGTCTATGGTGATCCTGTGGAAATCATATCTCTGGCATCTGGATAAAATCGTAATCGGAATCTTGTGCGCCTCTGTAGTTGCCAGGATAAACATAACATAAGACGGTGGTTCCTCCAGTGTTTTCAGCAGGGCATTGAAGGCACCTGTGGAAAGCATATGAACCTCATCAATAATATATACTTTATATTTACCTTCTGTAGGGCGGTAAGAAACCTCTTCTCTGATCTCACGTATATTATCCACACCATTGTTGGATGCAGCATCGATCTCGATCACATTCATTGCAGTTCCTGCCTGGATTGCCTTGCACATGGCACATTCATTACAGGGGCTGCCATTTACGGGATGCTCACAGTTGACTGCCTTCGCCAGAATTTTGGCTACTGTTGTTTTACCGGTTCCTCTGGTGCCGCAGAACAGATACGCATGGCCGATACGGTTATGCTTAATCTGATTTGTCAGAGTAGTCACTATGTGATCCTGACCTTTGACATCCGCGAAATTATCCGGTCTGAACTTTCTGTAAAGAGCAGTGTAACTCATGAGTAAACTCCTATCGTAACTATTCAGCACCCCCACTGTCAGCAGCGCGCCAAATAGTTATCTCTATCTTATTATCACAGCCGCCGCGGAAAAAAAATTCCCGCGGCGGTCTTTTTTACATCCATATCTTATATGAAAAAGTATCTGTCAGTCAAGTACTGTTTCACTTAATCAGTCACCAAAGCTGATACCGATCTGTTTGGCAGCAACTACAAGCTGATCTTTCGGTGATACCATCTTAAGCTTACCTGCACACTCTTCAAGAGGTACACGTTTTAATTTTGCCGTTTACCACGCCGATCATGATGCCATATTCACCATCCATGATCGCCTGCGCTGCACCTGCACCGATTCTTGTGGAAAGAACGCGGTCATACGGACATGGTTCTCCGCCTCTCTGTGTATGTCCCGGAACTGTAACGCGGACTTCGCTTCCGATCTCTTTGTAGATCTGGTCAGCAATCTCATAGGAAACGGACGGATATTTCTTTGCTCGGGCTTCCAGTTTCTCTTTGTATTTCTTTTTAGGAAGTTCTGCGTCTTCTTTGGAAATCGCACCTTCTGCAACTGCAAGGATTGTGAAACGCTTGCCTGCTTTGGCGCGTTTCTGGATTGCTGCGGTAACTTTTTTGATATCATATGGGATCTCAGGAATCAGGATGATATCCGCACCGCCTGCAACACCTGCATGAAGTGTCAGACTTCCTACCTTGTGTCCCATGATCTCTACGATAAATACACGTCCATGTGAAGATGCTGTCGTATGGATACAGTCAATGGCATTTGTGGCAATGTTTACCGCACTCTGGAAACCAAAGGTCATGTCTGTGCCATAGATGTCATTATCAATAGTCTTTGGAAGATGGATAATGTTCAGTCCTTCTTCTCTCAGAAGGTTTGCTGTCTTCTGTGTACCATTTCCGCCAAGGATCACAAGGCAGTCCAGGCAGAGTTTATAATAAGTCTGCTTCATTGCTTCAACCTTGTCCAAGCCATTCTCATCCGGAACACGCATCAGTTTGAATGGCTGTCTGGATGTTCCGAGGATTGTGCCGCCCTGTGTAAGGATTCCGGAAAAATCTTTGGATGTAAGCATACGGTATTTACCATAGATCAGTCCTTTATATCCATCATCAAATCCATAAACTTCCAGTTCATCCAAATTGTTGCTCAGTCCCTTTACTACTCCTCGCATGGTAGCGTTAAGTGCCTGACAGTCACCGCCGCTGGTAAGCATACCTATTCTTTTAATCATGATAGTATCCTCCATTTCTGTGTTTTAAGAATTATCCATATCCACACATACAAGACATGTTGTGTACTCTGGCATATCCATTTCCAGAATAAAGATAGTTTATTTCTGTTTATTATATAATATTTATCGTTTTCATACAATAGTGTTAGAAAAGTTTTAGTTACTGTTCACTCCGTTCGTTACTGTTCACTCCGTTCCCAGTAATAAGTTTTACTATAATGATTCACTATTGACAAAACAGCCTCCTGCCTATATAATCAGAAATGCGCAGCCGGGGAGATAGCGGTGCCCTGTACCTGCAATCCGCTACAGCAGGGGTGATGCCAATCCGAGGCTTGTATCCTGTGGAGCTGCCCTCTATAAGTGGCGTTGACGTTTGGGTCTTACGCAACAGGAATCTGTGAACCGTGTCAGGACAGGAATGTAGCAGCACTAAGCAGAAGCTCTTGTGTGCCGTAAGGGTGCCTGGGCTGAGTTAACTGTAGAGGTAACGTCTGTGGGACCATTCCGAAGTGCGGCGCGCAAAAAAGAATATTCATGATGCAGTTCATCATATAAAAAAGCATTCAGAATTTTATCTGTTGATAATTTTCTGAATGCTTTTCTTATTTTTGTGGTTTACAAAAGTCCATATATTAACAGAAGCAGGAAAGAGCCTTATACAATTTCCATCAGATAAAGAATAATTAATCCTCTACTGCCTGTACCTGACTTTTGTTCTTATATTTCTTCATTACATGAAAATAATAAGGAATCAGTGGGATCAGTGCGGCGATCCATGCGGCCGGGTCAGCCATACAGACACCGGCAAAGGAAGTATGTCCCGCAATCAATACGACAATTCCGGTTCTCGCCACCAGTTCAAATACCCCGCCAAGCATTGGTACAAGTCCATATCCCATTCCCTGCAGAGTATTTCGATAGAGGAAAATACTTCCGAGAAACGGATATGCCCAGAATACTGTCCGGAAATAAGTAACAGACACATTTACTACGTCCTGTTCCGATGGATCTACGAAAAGATATGTCAGATATTTTCCGAAGAAAAACATCAGGAACATAACAAAAAACGCTCCATCCCAGGACCATCATCTGCGTGTAACGGACTCCCTGTTTCACACGATCCATTTTTCCTGCGCCCCTGTTCTGACCTACATAGGTTGCTATGGTTGCACCGAAGGCTGTAAATACTGTGGCAAAAATATTCTGGATCTTACCGGCAGCAGAGAATCCGGCCATATGTACAGGTCCGTAAATATTGACCGCGCTCTGTACAATAATGGTTCCGATTGCTGTAATCGAAAACTGCAGTCCCATAGGAATTCCAAGCTTCAGAAGTCTGCCGAAACTGTCCCAGCATATCTCAAAATCCTTCCGTTCCAGATGAAGGATCGGAAATCTTTTTACAATATAAATCAGGCAGCACACTGCCGAAATTCCCTGTGCAATCACTGTGGCATATCCGCATCCTTCTACACCCATTCCAAAGACTACAATAAAAACTACATCCAGAATAACATTGATCACAGCCGAAATGATCAGGAAATACAATGGCGACTTGGAGTCACCCAGCGCACGCAGGAAAGCCGCAAGTGCATTATATGCACCTGTGATAATAAGACCTGCATAAATAATTCCCATATATGCAGTTACATCACCAAATACCTCTTCCGGCGAATTCATCAGATGCAGGATTGGTTTGTTCGCAAGACTGAATCCTATGGTCATGACAATGGAAAATGCAGCCATAAGGTAAATGGACATGGCAACATAATGGCGCATCCTGTCAAACTTTTTCGCTCCGAACATCTGGGCTACGATAATCGCAAATCCACTGCTGAGTCCATTCAGCCAGCCGGTCACAAAAAACATCAGTGAACCGGTGCTTCCGATAGCTGCAAGGGCATTTACTCCGATAAATTTTCCGGCAACAATGGAATCTGCAATATTATAAAACTGCTGAAAAAGATTTCCCAGGCACATTGGGATCATAAATTTTATTATCAAACTCACCGGACTGCCGACGGTCATGTCGTTTGTTGTGTCTTTTTTCATTCTTTTTATTTGCCTCTTTTTATTTCTGCCTGTAACATTAATCCTGTTACTTCTATTACTTTTATTACTCTTATTGCCTTTAAGATTCTTCCTGTTTTTTCTGTCTTTTACTTTTATTGTTCCGGTTCTCCCTCCGGATTTTCCTGTGCAGCTTTAAGGGCTGCCTTTTCCTGCTTCTTTTTCTCACGAAGCTTTCTGAAAAACTCAGACAACATAGAAGAACATTCCTCTTCCAGAACTCCCTGTATAATCTTTACCTGATGATTAAATCCATCCACCTGCAAAAGATTCATCACAGAACCTGCGCAGCCCGCTTTGGCATTCATACAGCCGATCACTACTTCATCTATTCTGGACTGGACAAGTGCCCCGGAGCACATCTGGCATGGTTCCAGCGTCACATACATAGTGCATCCCTCCAGCCGCCAGTCTCCAAGTTTTTTACTGGCTTTGCGGATTGCATTCAGTTCTGCATGGGAGAGTGTATTTTTTATCTGTGTTTCTTCTGTTATATCCACGTGCGATGATCTTACCCTCATGCACGATCACACAGCCGATTGGCACTTCTTCCAGAGCTTCTGCCTTCTTCGCCTGACGGATAGCTTCTTTCATAAAAACGTTCCTGATCTGTCAACTTTTCTTTTCCTTTCTGCTGTTGCATCACTACCAGAATAGCAAAAAGAAAGCCTGAAACCAATTGGTTTCAGACTTCCTATGCGTAGTCGAAGCGACGGGATTCGAACCCACGACCTCTGCGTCCCGAACGCAGCGCTCTACCAAACTGAGCCACGCTTCGTCAATGCAAGTGCTATTATATTAATAAATCGCAGTTTGTCAATAGATTTTTCAAATTTTTTAATTTTTCGAATATTTTCTTCTGATGGTCATATACATTATTGAATCTGGTTTTACGGAGGAAGGATTTTGTCTGGATATCGGCGTTTTATCGCATATGTATATGACTATGAAAGCGGAAAGAAAGGCAGCAATTGCGGATTTATTAAAGTTGAAAGTAAAAGATCAGCAATGTTCTGTTGAGATTCATCTGCATTGTCCGGGGCTGCCTGAAAATGTAAAATGCAATATTTATGGATTTACACGAAAGGATGGCCTGATCAACGGAATTCTTCTGGATACCTGCGAGACAGAAAAAGAAACTGTAGAATGCCTGATCATAACAGATGCAACAGATATGAATGACTCCGGCGTTGCAATGGGTAAGTTGGGCGGAATGATCATTACTTCAGATACCGGCGGATTCTTTGGTACTGAATGGGACGATCAGCCTATACGTCCGGAGAATTTCCATGAAATAAAAGCTATGCCTGACGCAGATATTCCTGAATCTGCGAAAATCACTTCACAGAAACCCGAAGTTCCGGCAGATATGGTATTACAGGAAATGCCCGAAGAACTTGAAGATATTTCAGAAAAACCCGAAGATACCTCGCTTCCAAAAGTTCCTGACGATTCTTTATCAATTGAACCGTCTGCCAACATTCCGGCTCAGGGAACATCTGATAACAAGCCAGGAACAGAGTCATCCTATATCTCAGATAATACCGTTGAAGATTCCAATAGTTCTGAAAATGCCGACAATCCTGTCCCGGAAAGAAATGCAGAAAACAGAAAAACCTCTGCCGAATTTTCCCCCTTCTCCGATGGCGAACTGATTTCTGCATGGAAGATACACCTTGATGACCTGAAGCATTTTCCGCGGCATTACTGTGCACTGCGCAATAACCGTTTTCTCCAGTATGGGCATTATAATTTCGGATATTTGCTTTTAGGACAAAGAAATAACGGACAGTATATCCTCGGCGTTCCCGGCGTTTATAATCAGCAGGAACGCTTTATGGCAAATATGTTTGGCTTTCCTTACTTCAAAGAAAGCAGCTATATAGAGATTCCAAAAATGCGCGGCGGTTACTGGTATCGTTTAATCGATGCCCCGGATTCCCACAGATAAAATCGTCTTTTGAAGAATCTTCTGAAAATTCTGAAGTTCTTCAAAAGTATAGCTTCCATATCCAGGCCTGAGGACTCCGTCTGAGTCCTTATAAGCCTGCAGATAATATTCTTTCGCTCCTGCCAGCCACCCGGCGATTTCTTCAAAATCCTTCTGCGTATGCAGTTCCCGTACTACTGTTGTTCTGAATTCATAGTCCAGATTCCCATGCAGCAGAAAATCTGCTGTCTCAAAAATACTGTCCATATCAGGCTTTTCTATTCCGGCCAGATTTCCATAGTTATCCGGACAGGCTTTGATATCCATAGCTACTTTATCGATCAGTCCGGCTTCTGCCAGATGTTTTACAATCTTCGGACGTGAGCCATTGGTGTCCAGTTTAACAGCATAGCCCAGCTCTTTGATTTTTCCCAGAAATTCCTCCAGACCATCTGACAGTGTAGGTTCCCCTCCTGAAATGCAGACCCCGTCCAGAATTCCCTTTCTTTTTTTCAAAAAAGTCAAAAGTTCCTCCTGACTGTAATCCGGCTGTTCTCCGGGAGCCACAACCAATATACCATTCTGACAGAACGGACAGCGGAAATTGCATCCACCCAGAAATATAGTACTGGCTACCTTTCCCGGATAGTCCAGCAATGTCGTTTTATTAAAGCCACAGATTCTCATTGTTTATCTCCATTCCAATTATATTTTACCGTATATAAATCTGATATATCATTTTATCATCAGGCATCTGAATCCTCAAGTTAAACCACCTATGTTATAGCAATCCGGGCAAAAATCCGAAAAAAAAAGAACCCTGTTTTACCAGAGTTCTTAATCACATTATTGTTTTGTTATCAGTTCAACTGATAAACCTCAGCAGACTGAAGTCCGAAACTTAATGCTTCTGAATGGCTGTCACAATAAATATCAACATGTCCATAAGGTGTTCCCAGATCCTCTACTGTGTATACATTTCCGTTGATCAGAAGCTGTGTTCCAAAGGGTACTCCCGCCATAGCTACAGTACGTCCTGCTGTCGGAACTGTTCCGCTGGCTGTCAGGTTACCTGCTGTACCGCAGCACTGTGCACAGTTGCAATATGCAGTCAGTGTAAAGTTGCCAAGGTATTTTCCCTGACCGGAAGAACTGTCTGAGGATGCCTGGCTGTCAGATGTATCTTCTGATTCATTGCTGTCAGAGTCTCCCTCATAGAAATCTGCATCGTTCTCTTCGTATGTATCTTCATCATCAGAATCCCCTGAATCTTCAGAAGTATCCTCAGATCCTTCAGTCTCCGAAGAATCCTGACTGTCCGAAGAGTCTTCCTCATAGGAATCTGTATCTTCTTCATAATCATCAGAACTCTCTTCTGCATCCTGTTCCTGTTCCTGTGCCGCTGCCGCCTCTGCTTCGGCCTGTGCCTGCGCTGCCTCTCTGGCTGCTTTTTCCTCTTCTGCCTGCTGCACAAGCTGAGCAATGCTGTTATCTGCATTGTTGATTTCTGCAGTCAGTGCTGCTGCTTCTTCCTGGCTTGCGCTGATCTGGCTTACATAGGAAGAGATGTTATCACTTGTGCTTGCTGCAAGATTCTGAACCTCCTGCTGTTTGTCCGCTCTCTCTTCAAGAAGCTGATCAATAGCAGCCTTCTCTTCCTCAGCAGTTGTTTCCTGATCTTTGATAGTGTTCTGAAGGTTCTCGCATTTCTCCAGCATAGTCCTGTCATACTGGGAAATCTTCGCAACACTCTCTGCATTGTTGAGAAACTCAGAAAGATCCTTAGATGACAGCAAAGTCTCTAATGCAGATGTACCGCCATTCTCATACATATACTGGATGCGGAGCTTCATATCATCATATTGTTTATTTAATGCCTTCTTGGCTTTCTTTAATTCTGTGTGAAGCTGTTTCAGCTCATTCTCTTTCTCTCCGGCCTGTATGCTGAGTTCAGAAATTGCATTAGTCAGGTCTTCATACTGTGTATTCAAATCAGACAGATAGTTCTCCAGCTCCTGCTTCTTGCTCTGAAGGCTGTCAATATTCGCCTGTGTCTGGGCAAGTCCGGCTTCTGCCTGCTGTTTCTGAGCCTGCATATCAGCAATCGCATCTTCTGTTGCATATGCAGTTGTTCCCATGGAAAAAGTAAGCACTCCGGCCAGCAGTAATGAAAAAACTTTTTTTCTTCATAAATTTAATCACCTTTCTCGTTAATCTGAAACCCAGTATATCATATTTCGTAAAAAAATCAACACTTTTTATTAATTTATGTAATAATTATGTAACATTTTATCTTCACTAATGCTCAGCAAAAAACAGGCACTGCCCCTTTTTCAGAGACAGTGCCTGTGCTTCTTCTTATCTGTTTACAGTTCTTTATTCACCGGTTATTCCGCTTCTGCAGCTTCTTCCGGTTCCGCATCCATAACTTCCTGGAACTTGTCCAGAATGATCGTCTGGATCCTGTCACGTGTTGCAGAATTGATCGGATGTGCAATATCACGATATTCTCCGTCTGTTGCCTTACGGCTTGGCATAGCGATAAATAACCCTTTTTCTCCTTCAATCACCTTGATATCATGTACTACAAATTCATCATCGATCGTTATGGAAACAACCGCTTTCATCTTTCCTTCTTTTGCTACCTTCCTCACACGCACGTCAGTAATATTCATGATACAAATTTACTCCTTTCGATTTACCGAATCTATCCGGCTGTTTTATTTACAGTATATATCTGTCATTTTTCTCCACGACGATCTTCACTTCACCGTCGCCGCAGTAATACGAATTTGCACGAATAGTATCCCGGCTTTCAACAATGCAGTTCTCAATATGAGTATTATCTCCCAGATATACATTGTTTAAAATCACAGAGTTCTTGATCACGCAGTTATTTCCTACAAATACGTCTTTAAAAAAGAACGGAATTCTCCACCGTACCATTGATAATACATCCGCTGGCAACCAGGCTGTTCTTCACCTGTGCTCCCGGATTGTATTTTGCAGGAGGCAGATCATCAATCTTTGTCTTAATTGTCGGTTCCTGTTTGAAGAAATAGTTTCTGATCTCCGGTTTCAGGAAATCCATATTTGTCTTATAATATGCTTCCGCTGTGGAGATATTGCTCCAGTATGTGTCAATCTTATATCCATAGATTCTCTTAAGATTCTTGTAGCGGATCAGAATATCCTTTACAAAATCATGTCTGCCTTCCAGTGCAGCTCTCTCGATCAGTTCGATCAACTGTCTTCTTCGGATAACATAGATACCTGTTGAAATTGTATTATAAGAAGAAACCATTGGCTTCTCTTCAAATTCCTCAATCCTGCAGTCCTCATTCATACGGAGAACACCAAATCTCTCAATCTCACTGGGATCATCGCAGGTAGTGCATACTACCGTAACATCTGCACGTTTCGCAATATGATATTCAAGAACCTTGTTGTAATCCATCTTGTAAACACAGTCGCCGGATGCGATCACTACATATGGTTCATGACTGCTTTTAAGGAATTCCAGATTCTGATAAATAGCATCTGCTGTTCCCTGATACCACAGACTGTTCTCTTTTGTGATCGTAGGTGTAAATACAAAGAGACCACCCTGTTTTCTTCCGAAATCCCACCATTGGAAGAGCTTAAATGTTCATTCAGAGAACGGGCATTGTACTGTGTCAGAACAGCAACTCTCTGAATATGAGAACTCGCCATGTTGCTCAGTGCGAAGTCGATACTTCTGTAGCTTCCGGCGATCGGCATTGCTGCGATTGCCCTCTTATTTGATAATTCTCTCATGCGGTTATTATTACCGCCAGCCAAAATAATACCTATCGCTCTCATTATTCGTCACCGTCCTTTGCTGTAATTACCTGTCCGCCGGCCAGCTCACCATCAGGATAATCCTCAGGAACAGTTATACCTGAGATTGCTGTATTCTTTCCGATCCTTACATTATCCGGGATTACGCTGCGTTCACCAACCGTAGCAATTCCAAATGCATAAACTGCAGGTTTCAGCACATTCGGTGCTTCCTCACCACATCCCAGTACAACATTGTTTCCAATAGTAACATCCTCGGCAATAATAGCCTTATCCATCTGTACGCCCTCACCAATAGTAGAATTGCGCATGATAATGGAATCACGGATCACGCTGCCTTTTCCGATCACAACATTTGGTCCGATCACAGAATTATGTATTTCCCCGTAAATTTCTGCACCCTCACCGATCAGACATCTGTCTGTAACCGCATCTGCTGAAATATACTGAGGCGGGATAATATCTCCCTTTGTGTAAATCTTCCAGAATTCTTCATAGAGATTAAATTCCGGAATAATATCGATCAGTTCCATATTGGCCTCCCAATAAGAACCCAGTGTTCCTACATTCTTCCAGTATCCATTGTATTCGTAGGCGAAAAGTCTTTCACCTTTCTCCTTGCAGTATGGAAGAACATGTTTGCCAAAATCACAGCTGTTCTGATCCTTCAGAGACATCAGTGCTTCCTTTAAAGCAGGCCAGCTGAAAATATAAATTCCCATGGACGCCAGATTGCTGCTTGGATGCTCCGGTTTCTCCTCAAACTCCGTAATGCGTCCTATGTCATCTGTTACCATGATACCAAAACGGCTTGCTTCCTCAATAGGTACCGGCATACAGGCAATCGTCACATCCGCTTTATTCGCTTTATGGAAATCAAGCATTACTTCATAATCCATCTTATAGATATGGTCACCGGATAAGATCAGGACATAATCCGGATTATACTGTTCCATGTAATCCATATTCTGGAAGATTGCATTGGCTGTTCCTGTGTACCACTCACTGCTGGTACTCTTCTCGTAAGGTGGCAGTACTGTTACACCACCTTCGTTTCTGTCAAGATCCCATGGAATACCAATTCCGATATGTGTATTAAGTCGCAATGGCTGATACTGTGTCAATACACCTACTGTATCGATGCCTGAATTAATACAGTTACTTAAAGGAAAATCTATGATACGATATTTCCCGCCAAAAAGCAACTGCAGGTTTCGCTACTTTTTCTGTCAGTACACCCAGTCTGCTGCCCTGACCGCCGGCCAGAAGCATAGCTATCATTTCTTTCTTAATCATGCAATCACCTCTTGTTGTAGTTATGGTAACTATTCGTCAGTCTGCTGTTTCGCGAGGCACTGAACAGTTACAGGTTATGATTATTTAATTATAACACACTTTTATCTGTTAGTGAACATTATTTACAATTTTTTGTTTCTCATTTTTTGTTTTTTTTATGATTTTTGCACACGTTTTTTTATTGAGTCTGTATTTCCACCGATATATTATTAGGCATTTTTTATATATCCAATGTCGTTTTTTTGTAATTTTTTATCAACCAAAAGAAGTCCTTTTCATTTTAAGGCACAGGGAGTATAATAAACAGACAGATAAAACAGTTCCAGTAACTATGCGAATATGTTACAGTTACCGGATTTATAAAGATTTGTAAATAATTGATCAAGGAGAACATACTATGTATCAGATAGATTTTCACAAACCACTTCATATACATTTTATCGGTATCGGCGGCATCAGCATGAGCGGACTGGCCGAGATTCTTCTCGGCGAGGATTTTGTCATTTCCGGTTCCGATTCCAAATCCAGTCCTCTTACCCAGGCACTGGAGAAAAAGGGAGCCACCATCTATTACGGACAGCGTGCCACAAACATTACCGATGACGTAGATGTTGTGGTATATACCGCAGCTATCCATCCTGACAACCCGGAATTTGCCTGTGCAAAGGAAAAAGGACTTCCAATGCTCACACGTGCAGAGCTTCTCGGACAGATCATGAGGAATTATGATACTCCTGTTGCCATTTCCGGAACTCATGGAAAAACAACCACAACATCTATGGTATCTCACATTCTTCTTGCAGGAGACTGTGACCCGACCATCAGTGTGGGAGGTATTCTTCCTGCTATCGGCGGAAACATCCGCGTAGGCAATTCTGAGACTTTTGTCACAGAAGCCTGCGAATACACAAACAGCTTTCTGAGCTTTTTCCCGAAGATCAGTATTATCCTGAATATGGATGCAGACCATCTGGATTTCTTTAAGGATATTGACGATATCCGTCATTCCTTCCGCCGCTTTGCAGAGCTTCTTCCTGCTGACGGTACACTGATCATCAATGCAGATACTCCGAAATATGAAGATATCATCCGGGATCTTCCATGTAATGTGATCACTTATGGTCTGGAACATGATGCAGATTATCAGGCAGCAGATATCACTTATGACAAATATGGACATGCTTCCTTCTCCGTTCTGCGCAATGGCGTTAAGGTTGGCAGCTATTATCTGAAAGTGCCGGGCATCCACAATGTTTCCAATGCACTGGCAGCAATTGCCCTCGGTCATCTTCTTGGTCTTTCCGAAGAAGTGATCATCAAGGGACTTGGAAGTTTCACAGGAACAGACCGCCGTTTCCAGTATAAAGGAGAAGTTGCAGGGGTTACGATCGTAGACGATTATGCACATCATCCTACAGAAATTGAAGCAACTCTTCATGCCGCACACAATTATCCCCATAAGAAATTATGGTGTGTATTCCAGCCACATACATATACCCGTACCAAAGCTCTGCTTCCGGAGTTTGCCAAAGCACTCAGCCTGGCAGATCATGTGGTAGTTGCGGATATTTATGCAGCAAGAGAAACCGATACTCTGGGAATTTCTTCTGAAGATCTGCAGAAGCGTATTCAGGAACTGGGAACTCCCTGCGAGTATTTCCCTACCTTTGATGAGATTGAGAATTATCTGCTCTCCAACTGCCAGAGGGTGATCTGCTCATCACCATGGAGCCGGAGATGTTGTAAATATCGGGGAGCATCTGCTGGGTAAATAATGTTTCTGCCTGACATGAATATCAGCAATTTATACAGGACAATTCGGAAAATAATTTTTCAGAATTGTCCTGTTTTTTACAACCGCCCAACTTATAGCACTTATAGCAATAGAAGATACTGAACACTTGTGTCTCTGTCGACAATTTCCATTAAAAAGTTATAAACATTTTATCCCCCTCAGTTCTTCCTTTATTTATAACAGTTCAGATCACTTATCCACATTTTCCACATCGTTATACACATTTTCATCTGCCTGCATATGTGGATGTATATGTGCATAAATCACTTAACATAATTCGACATTATTCGTCCCCGTAATACTCCGTTTTTCCCTGAAATTCAACATTTTTCAGGTTTCCAATAATATATACCATATTTCACCTTTCCACATTATCCACATTATCCACATTCAAATGTGGATGAAATCTTCGACAAAAATCCCCTATTCTCTTTTAAAAAATGTTGTGCTATAATTCATAGATATCAAATCAGAGGAAAAATATCTTTTTTTACTCTGACATCTTATTATTATGATATCAGGGTCAAAAGGTCAAAAAGTCGTTCGTGCTTGCACGATAAGACTTTTGAACTTGGGACCCGCCAAACATGAGAAAGTAGCGATTTACGCAGTAAATCAGCGGATTTCGAATGTTTGAGAATTGTGGGAGCTGCTTTGCAGCGGAGCAATTCGTGGATATCAGGTTAGGGGCAAAATACCTTTTGACCCTAACATCTTATTATTATGAAAGAGAGTGGAAATTCATGGCTATGATCACTTTACAGAATTCCCGCAATGCGGAAGTAACTGTATTAACCAACAATTTCATAGACAACTATATGCCTGGGGCCAATGGAGAATTTGTGAAAGTATATATCTATCTTCTGAGGCTTCTTTCTGACACCTCTGTACCCTTCAGTCTGGAGCAGATGGCTGATCATTTCTTCTGTACAGAACGTGACATTATCCGCGCTCTGAAATACTGGGAGAAAGAAAAACTCCTTACTTTAACCTACAGAAATAACGAAGATATAGCAGATATCATATTGAATGTACCACCTGTAAAATCTGCTGCTTCCGACACAACTGTTTCGGCAGCCCCTGTTACAAAAACAGAACCCCAGACTTCTTCTGCGCCGGCACAGCCTGTGAAGCAGACCACCAGATCAGCCACTGCACTGTCTCCTGACCGTGTAAAAGAATTAAAAGCAAAATGATGAGATCGTACAGCTCCTCTATATCGCAGAACAGTATCTCGGCAAAACGCTCACTCCTACCGAGATGAAAAAGATCCTGTTTTTCTATGATGAGCTGAAATTCTCGCCTGATCTGATCGAGTACCTGATCGAATACAGTGTCAGCCGCGGGCATAAGAGTATGCGTTACATAGAAACCGTTGCTCTTGCCTGGGCAGATGAGGGAATCACCACTGTCACCATGGCAAAAGAGGCAAATTCCCGTTATGCCAAAGAATACTTTACTATTTTTAAATCAATGGGAATCAGCGGACGAAATCCGGTAGATACAGAGATTTCTCTTATGAACACCTGGCTGAATGATTATGGTTTTACCATGGATATCATCCAGGAAGCCTGCAGCCGTACAGTTCTCTCTACCGGACAGCCAAGTTTCCAGTATGCAGATAAAATCCTTTCCGGATGGAAAGATAAAAAATGTCCGTACACTTGCAGATGTCCGGCTCCTCGATGCTCAGCATCAGCGCCAGAAGCTGGAAAAGAATACCCAGCGAAAAGCAGCTTCCAAACCGGCTGCATCAAACCGGTTTAACAATTTCCATCAGCGACAGTACGACTTTAACGAATATGAAAAGAAATTGCTGAATCAGTAACGGCAGTGACATAATCGTCTGAAAGTCACTGAACAGCTACAAAAAAACAAACGAAAGGGTGTGAAGTCATGCCTTTACAGAATTATCAGTATGATACGATCATGCGGGAATACAGCAAGACCCAGTCTCAGAACAGACGTATTCTGGAGGAGCGTACTCAGGAGATTTATAAAAAAATCCCGCGCATCCACGAAATAGATGAAGAGGTTGCCACCTTAAGCGCCAAAAAAGCAAGAGCACTCTTAAGCGGAGAATCATCAGGTCTTGAGGACCTTAAAGCTGCAATCTCTCTTCTGTCCCAGGAGCGCAATGCCCTGCTGGTATGTAACTCATATCCGGAGGATTATCTGGAACTTCCATATAAGTGTCCGGTCTGTCAGGATACCGGTTACGTCGGAAGCCAAAAATGTACCTGTTTTAAGAAAGCAGAGATAGAACTGCTCTATACGCAGTCCAATTTAAAAGAAATTCTCAAAAAAGAAAACTTTGACCACTTTTCTTTTGATTATTATTCTGATACAATGAAGAACGAAGCTACCGGACTGACAGAAAGAGAGACGGCCCGGAGAGCTTATGATATTGCCAGAGGTTTTGTGAGAAATTTTGACAGTTCCTTTGAGAATCTGTTTCTTTACGGTGATACCGGTGTGGGTAAGACTTTTCTTTCTCACTGTATTGCTCATGATCTTCTGGAATCAGCACATTGCGTTATGTACTTTTCCGCATTTGATCTGTTTGAACTGCTGGCAGACTCCAAATTCTCCAGAGATAAAACAGAGGACAGATTTGTATTTGACAGCGATCTGCTGATCATCGACGACCTGGGAACTGAACTTACAAACAGCTTTGTCTCTTCCCAGTTGTTTTTGTGCATAAATGAACGCATCATGCGCAGGAAGTCTACGATCATATCAACAAATCTGAAACTGGAAAATTTCTCGGATACTTATTCCGAACGAACCTTTTCGAGAATCGCCAGCAACTACCGTATGGTGAAGCTGGAAGGAAAGGATATCCGTATACAGAAAATTTTTTTAGGAGGAAAATAAAACATGGCACAGGCAACAACTAAAGATTTAACTACACTTCCGGTGGGCAGACTTGGTCTGATCCCTCTGATCAGCTGTAAGGATCTGGGTGAAAAAGTAAATGAATGGCTGATACAGTGGCGTAAAGAGCGCAGCCACGAAGAGCTTGATTCTTTTGCATTTGAGGGTTATCAGAGAGATTCCTATCTGATACCGGTCCAGACAGCACGTTTCGGTTCCGGTGAGGCGAAATGTACGATCATGGATCTGTACGTGGTGACGATATCTATCTGATGGTTGATGTATGTAACTACAGTCTTACCTACAGCATCGGACCATACGAGAATCTTATGTCTCCTGATGACCATTTTCAGGATCTGAAACGTGTGATCGGTGCAATCGGCGGCAAAGCCCGCAGAGTAAACGTGATCATGCCTTATCTGTACGAAAGCCGCCAGAATATCCGCAGCGGCAGAGAATCCCTGGACTGTGCAACAGCACTTCAGGAGCTTGTAAGTATGGGTGTGGAAAACATCATCACTTTTGACGCACATGACGCGCGCGTGCAGAATGCAACACCTCTGCATGGATTTGAGACTGTACAGCCATCCTATCAGTTTATCAAAGCTCTTCTCAACCATGAGAAAGGACTTCACATCGACAACGATCATTTCATGATCATCAGCCCTGATGAGGGAAGCATGAACCGCGCAATCTATCTTGCCAATATCCTTGGTGTTGATATGGGTATGTATTACAAACGTCTGGATTACTCCAAGAGAATCAACGGACGTCACCCGATCGCAGCTTACGAATTCCTCGGTCCAAACCTTAAGGGCAAAGATATGATCCTGATCGATGATATGATTTCTTCCGGTGATACAGTTCTTAAGATTTCTTCTCTCCTCAAGGAAAGAGGAGCAGGCAGAATTTATATCTGCTCTACTTTCGGACTGTTTACAAACGGACTCGAGAAATTTGATGAGGCTCATAAGGCAGGAGTGTTTGACAAACTGCTCACTACAAACCTGATCTATCAGTCTCCTGAGCTTCTTGCAAAAGATTACTATATCTCCTGTGATATGAGTAAATATATCGCCCTGATCATTGATACTCTTAATCATGATCAGTCTGTAAGCTATCTGCTCAACCCGGTTGACAGGATCAACCGCTGCGTAAGCAATTACATGGCTCAGTATGATGAGAAATAAATAACTTCTGTAAAATTTATAAAAAGAGATTTCATGTTCTGTTCCGGCTGTTTCATCCGAAATTCCTGCAGTACATGAAATCTCTCTTTTTGTTATATATAATGCAATCCACTCTTCTATGCGGCCCTACACTGAATAACTGCTTCGCAGTCTGGTTAAAAATTCAGGAAATAATTTGCTTCCCATAAGGGATTCCCTCTCTGTCCAGAAGTTCCATCTCGCGTTTACTGCAGGTACTGATGATAACCTGCTTTTTCCCCTTATACATCCATCCAAGAACTGCCTCAAGATCTTCTTCCTCATACATCCCAAAGATATCATCCAGTATCACCGGCAGACTTTCTTCCTGACACAGAAGCTCTCCTGCAGCCATGCGCATGGCAAAATAAATCAGCTCCAGAGTGCCGCGGCTGAGACATTCCAGTGCTTCCACTCCGTTCCCGGTAGTTACTGTCATGTGGGATGCCGCATCCATCTGTACGTCCTGATATTCACCATCTGTAATCTCACTCAAAATCTGAGAAGTACGTATCTGCAGCTTTCGTCCCACCTGAAGATGAATATTTCCTGACATTCTCTCTATGGTTTCCATCGCCATATTCAGAGCCTGTACCTCCCGCTCTTCCGATGTAAGCAGAAAAGAATTTTCTTCGTATTCCCGGTATTCTTCCTTAAGGTTACAAAGTTCTGTTTCTTTCTCATCATAGTCCTGTCTGAGATTTTCTTTACTGCATCTGAGTTTCTCCTGCCTGGATACCCAGCGTTTCTTCATCCGTATTCTCTTCTGAAATTCCCTTGCATACTTCAGCTGCTGTTTTCCGCAAAATCCCACCAACGCAGCTGCAATAACCGCTACGATCAGACTTACCGAAACACTGTCCGCTATAATCGCAGTCAGAATCAATCCAAAGATGCCGGCAGCGGCCGATATCAGCATTCCCATTGCAAAGCTGTTTCTTTTTGCCTTTGCCTGTGCCATTCTCTCATCCAGAATAACCGCACCATTTTCATCTCCGGGATGCATCCGTAACGACTCCTCTTTCTCATTAATCTGATCCAGCTTTCCATTCAGATTATTCAGATCACTTATGATATCATCCATCCTGGTCAGAAGTTTCTGCCTCTCCTGTTCTGTCTCTTTCTGTTTTCTGTCTGCCTGGACCAGATAACCCTTTCTGGACATCTTGAGCATCTGCATGGCCCGTCCCAGATCCATGGAGCTGTCTGCAGTTCCCTGATAGCCGGTCATAAATTTTTTGCAGCTCCCGAGCCAGATCCTGTTCTGTCGGACTCTTTAACTTCGCAGCAAAAACTGCATTATCGTAGATTGCTTCACTGATATCTCCGAGAAACATATTTTTAATATACGTATGTACTATCGCTCTTTCGCTTTCATTCTCTCCATACAGAACGTTAATTCCCGGAGAAAACTCTAAAGTTTTATCATGGATTTCTCCAGAGTTTTTAATATTTAACTGTCTGATAATCATATTCTGTCTGTCACCTGCTTGTTTCCAGTAAAGCCTGAAGACCATAATATAATGCCTTCTCCTCCACTGCATTTCTGTCTTTTTCAAGAAAATAACTGATATAGTCACCGATCAGTGTTCCACTATATTTTTTTTGAAGTGCTTCCAGATCATAGGAAGGCTTTGATTCATCCAGAACCTCTGTTACGTAGCCAAAAGACTTCAGTCTCTCGGGAAGCAGCAGAAGCTCCGGTGCCCTGGTTCCCTGGATCACGATTCTGTAGATATTCATGCGTCCTTTATTCGCCAGATCCGCCTTCAGCATATCTTCCAGAGATGCCTGTGTAGAATCTTCACGCAGCATCAGAAGAATCTGCTCATAGGAACGGCAGGCAAAAGGAACAAAATTTGTCTTAAGCCTTCCGTTTTCCAGATGTCCTTCTATGTATCCATGATCACCCAGATCATTTCTGTCAACAGGCTCCAACGCACCTGCATAAGCTACATTATCCCGGATCAGAATCTGGGGTTTATGAATATGTCCTAATGCAATATAATCAAATCCTGACGCAGCAATTGATTTGATATTCATGGGGATATGCTTCGCATCTCCACCATGAGCCAGTAAAATGTGAACCCCCTCTCCCTCTGCAGGATGTATAGAATCATACAGAGGATTCTCTATTTCCTGATGTTCATAGCTCAGTCCATATACATAAACATCCAGTTTCTCATCTTTCACACAGGTTAGCTGTTCATTCTTAAAAAATGTCACATTCTTTTCCCACTGAAAATCCCGGTAAAAAGAATCAGCCTTAATATAGTCATGATTTCCTGCCATCAGATAAACCCGGGTATCCGGGATGGTGGAAAACAGGTTATTTACTTCTTTCAGTTCCCGTAGAAGAGGCTGGCGGTGGAACAAATCTCCTGCTATAAATAACAAATCCACCGGATTCTCGCGGATACCCGCAATAACCCGGCGGAAAGTTCCCAGATTTCTTCCTCCCGCCTGCTGCTCCATGGACAGCCCCTGTCAGGAACTGCACCAAGGTGTACATCTGCAAGATGAATAAATCTCATGCCAATCTCTCTTTCTATAACATTTTTGATATCTGCGGATTGCTCTGCAGCTTCAATGCTCCCACAATACTGATATCAGTCAAATTATAAATCACAGTTTTTAACAGTTCTTGGGAATGGAATTACGTCGCGGATGTTGCCCATGCCGGTAAGGTACATTACGCAACGTTCAAATCCAAGACCAAATCCTGAATGGCGTGTGGAACCATATTTACGAAGATCAAGATAGAAGTCATAATCCTCTTTCTTAAGTCCCAGCTCGTCCATACGTTTCTCAAGTTTCTCAATGTCATCCTCTCTCTGGCTTCCACCGATGATCTCACCGATTCCAGGCACCAGACAGTCCATAGCTGCAACAGTCTTGTTATCCTCATTCATCTTCATGTAGAAAGCTTTGATCTCCTTCGGATAATCTGTTACAAATACAGGTTTCTTAAAGATTTCTTCTGTAAGATAACGTTCATGCTCTGTCTGCAGATCGCATCCCCAGAATACTTTGTAGTCAAATTTATCGTTGTTCTTCTCCAGAAGCTCTACTGCTTCTGTGTAAGTAACATGACCAAACTCAGAATTGATCACATGGTTCAGTCTGTCCAGAAGTCCCTTATCAACAAAAGAATTGAAGAAATTCATCTCTTCCGGTGCATTCTCCAGTACATAACGGATCACATATTTCAGCATTGCCTCTGCAAGATCCATGTTGTCATTTAAATCTGCAAATGCGCATTCCGGCTCGATCATCCAGAACTCTGCCGCATGGCGGGTTGTGTTGGAATTCTCAGCGCGGAAGGTTGGTCCGAAAGTATAAACATTGCGGAATGCCTGTGCAAAAGTCTCGCAGTTTAACTGTCCGCTTACTGTCAGATTAGTTTCTTTTCCGAAGAAATCCTGAGAATAATCTACAGCACCCTTGTCATCTGTCGGAACGTTGTTCATATCCAGAGTAGTTACCTGGAACATCTCACCTGCACCTTCACAGTCGCTTCCTGTGATCAGCGGAGTATGCACATAAACAAATCCCTGCTCCTGGAAGAAACGGTGAATCGCATAGGCACACAGAGAACGTACACGAAATACTGCCTGGAATGTGTTTGTTCTCGGACGGAGATGTGTGATGGTTCTTAAGTATTCAAGACTGTGGCGTTTCTTCTGAAGCGGATAATCAGGTGCAGAATTACCCTCTACTGTAACTTCTGCTGCCTGGATCTCAAATGGCTGTTTTGCCTGTGGAGTTGCTACCAGTGTACCTTTGACAATGATCGCTGCACCTACGTTTAATTTGCTGATCTCAGCAAAGTTCTCCATTGTATCGTGATAAACTACCTGAAGAGTCTCAAAGAAGCTTCCGTCGTGAAGCACGATAAATCCAAATGTCTTGGAATCACGTACGCTTCGTACCCATCCACCTACTGTAACCTCTTTATCCAGGTATTTTTCTCTCTCTTTGTAAATCTCTTTTACTGTTGTTAACTTCATATCTATGTTTCCTCTTTCTCCTCATCGTTCTGGTCTTACACAAAAAGACGAAACGCTGTTTCAGATAACAGCCGTCTCGCCTTTTTAGTATAGACTATTCCCTGTTTTCACGCAAGGAGTAATCTGGTATTTTAACTATGTTTTTTTCTTTTTGTCAGGTGTAGCAAAAATCATGCTCTCTGCCATTTTCGTCAGGCAGGCACTCTCAATGAATCCATACATTTTGCAAAAATACGCTTATATGTCCTTGTAGTATAGTGAAGCCCGTCATCTACCGTACCAGTTCCGTAATGATCACTGGCAAAGCTGTATCCTGTTGATTTCAGATAAGAATACATATCAATATAAGTATAAGCAGAAGACAGATTTGTTTTCATATACTGATTGAATGATCTGACTGCCGCCTCACTTCTGTCCGCTCTTCCCGCATTGGAAAGCATCAGACGATTCACCGGATTTACAGACATGAAGTACAGTTCACATCCTTTGCTTTTTAAGCTGTGGTGCAATCCAGTTATAATACTCCGCATAATCTGCAGATTTTGACAAGTCGTTTACTCCAAAATTAAAGATCACTGCGGTTTTCTTTGAAAGAATACTGTTGGAATCGTGCTGTACTATGGAATAAAGCTGAGCCCATCCTGTAGTGGTAAACCAGTCCAGTCCCTTTCCTGCCGAGCAGACAAACTTCACATTTTTAGTCGCAGATTCTCCCATTCCTGTCAGAACATTTTTCCATAAATTCCGTACGGGAATCACCTACAAAAATCACCTGTTTATATTTATAGATATCTACCTGCGGAAGCTGATCCTCTGTAAGGTCTGTTTCCGTTGTTCTGTTAAATACCACTGCATAGAGATCCACATTTCCATTTACCGTGATTTTTTTCTTCTGCCTCATACTGCGGAGAAACACTCTGCATCGGTTTTGTGGACCACCCCATAAAAGTATAACCTTCTGCATCCCTTACGCCCGGAAGAGAATAAGAACTTCCTTTTGCCAGAGTCGTTTTCTGCCAGGTGCTACCGTCACATCTGTGAAAAGTCAGCTGTACTGCCTTCTTCTGTACCGCATAAAGAGTGATATTTTTGTTGACTGTACATTTCGCCTTTGCTGTTGCTTTCTCAGAATTTTTCTTACTTGACCATCCCTGGTTAACATAACCGGTTCTTGCCGGTACTTTTGCAAAGGTAACAACCGTTCCCTCTTCTACTGTCTGAGTAAGTTTTTGATAAGCCGCATTAGTGCTTCCATTTCCCAGATAGTAGCTGACCGTATAATAAATTACTCTTTTCTGCGCACTGCATAGAACCGAGTTGCCTTTGTAATCTTTACTGTATCACCGGCTGAATATTCCGGTTCTGTTTCTCCCTTTTCAGTTGTCCAGCCCAGATTTGTATAGCCCTTTACTTTCGGCACATCAGGCAGTGTCACTTTCTGATTTTTTGACGCATACATGGTGAGCGAAGTATAAATTTTGCTGGTACTTGTTCCATTATTGTTATTGAAAGTAACTGTGTAAGGCAATTTCTTATATACAGCATAGAGAGTCAGTGTTTTTGATATAGTCACATTCTGGCCTGCTTTATAGTCAGCTTTGGAGGCTTTTTTACTCTTTGACCATCCCAGAGACTGATATCCTGTCTTGACAGGCACCTGCGGCATTGTAACTGTAAGTCCTTTTCCGACTTTCTGATTCAGTCTGGTAAATTTACTGTTGCTTGCCCCTGTATTGGTCTTAAAATTCACCTGAAGTGCTGTACGGCGCACAATGTAAAAATCTGTGTCACCGGTCACTGTAAATTCTGAATTCAGTTCATATTTTACAGCAGAACTTCCCTTTGTATCTGTCCATCCATAATTAATGTATTTAGATGATGGCATATCCGGAAGTATGACGTTTTTTGTCTCATATGCCTGCAGAATTCCATTGGAAAACACACTGGTTCCTGAATTATTATAAAGGGAAACCGTACATTTCTTTGGCATATAGAAGTTCAGGATGCCTTTTTCGAGAAACAGATTCCAGCTCTCGCCTTTCTTCAGAGTAAGAATATCTCCACCCTTCAGAGTGATCGCATCTCCAAGTTTTTCATTTTTTTCCAGTTTCCACATATCCGGTGCACCTGTATCCGGTACATTGGGAAGGATCAAAGATTCACCCCAGGACATCACTGTTCGCAGCTGTTCACATTCATTTCCTTCTCCGTCTATAAACCGGAGCATTACCTCTTTCTCCGGATTAATCGTCGGCGTTGGAGATGGTGATGGTGTGACTGAAGGAGTCGGTGTTGAAGACGGCATCGGTGTGACCGAAGGAGTCGGTGTTTCTGTCAGTGCAGGTGTACCCTCCGGTGTCGAAGTCACTGTTGGTGTTGGTGACAGTTCCGATGCCGTTACTTTCTCCGAATCAGAAGCTGCCGGCAAAGTATTTTCTGTATCAGTTATGCACGAATCTTCTTCCCCTGAACTGAAAATCTCTTCAAAACTGTCCGGAGTGCCGAACTCTGCTGCCTGTACGGGAACTGTTGCAGTGATCAGTGCCACAGTCAGAAACACACTTGCCAGACGCTTTCCTCTTTTGTGTCTTTTTCTGTACATATTTACCTCCATTTTGCAAAAACGTCCCAACATAAAAATATGCGGGACGTTCTCTATGCATTCCCAATCATTCAAAAACATCTTCAGACTGCCCGGCTTTTGATCAGAACCGCCACAACCTGCTCATATGTAAATAATACCAGATTTGTCATCCTGCTATGTAACACTGTTTTCTTATGGTTGAAAATATTCCTTATAATTTATTGATAAACCTCATAAATGCTTCTCTGCCTTCAGCAGTGCATTTATATACGCCGGCATCCTCAAGTACATGAACGAATACATTACCGACTTCTTTTCTGAGAACATCCTGAATGTTGTCTTTATCAAGGTTGTCATATTTCGGAAGGAATTCTGCAACCCACGCTGCATGTTTCTCAATCTTCTCATTGGAAGAAATGTCTTTTCCCTCCAGAATATATTCTGCCAGAAGTTCCAGTTCTTCTTTTAATCTTGCCGGAAGTACGGCAAGTCCCATTACTTCGATCAGACCAATATTCTCTTTCTTGATATGGTGATACTCTGCATGCGGATGGTATACACCAAGAGGATGCTCATCAGTAGTAATGTTATTTCTAAGTGTGAGATCCAGTTCAAACATATCTCCGGATCTGCGGGCGATCGGTGTGATCGTATTGTGCGGTTCTCCATCAGTTTCAGCAAAGATAAACGCACTTTCGTCTGTATAACCTCTCCACGCTTCCAGAACATGTGTAGCAAGCTCTATCAGTCTCTTCTCATCCTTATGACGGATCCTTAAAACTGAAAGAGGCCATTTAACAATACCTGCTTCTACATCCTCATATCCCGGAATAGTCACATGTTTCTCGATCGGTGCTTTTGCCATTGCGAAAGTATAATGTCCGCCCTGGAAATGATCGTGACTTAAAATAGAACCGCCTACGATAGGCAGGTCTGCATTGGATCCCAGGAAGTAATGCGGGAAAAGTTTTACAAAATCAAAAAGTTTAATAAATGTATTCTTCTCGATCTTCATCGGAACATGCTGACTGTTAAAGACGATGCAATGCTCATTGTAATACACATATGGGGAATACTGAAATCCCCAGGGACTGTCATTTACAGTGATAGGAATGATTCTGTGATTCTCTCTGGCAGGATGATTAACTCTTCCTGCATATCCTTCGTTCTCCGGGCAAAGAAGACATTTCGGATAACTGCTGGATTTTACAAGCTTGGCAGCAGCGATTGCCTTCGGATCTTTTTCCGGTTTGGAAAGATTGATGGTGATATCGATTTTACCATATTCACTGTCTACTGTCCATTTCTGATCTTTCTTTACACGATAACGACGAATATAATCGCTGTCCTGACTGAGTTTATAGAAGTAATCGGTTGCTTCCTGTGGATCTTTCTCATATCTGCTCCAGAACTCATTCTGTACCTGTGCCGGACGCGGCATCAGACAGTTCATAAGTCTGGTATCAAAAAGGTCTCTGTACACAACACTGTCTTCTATGAGATTTCTCTTCACAGCCTCATCCAGAAGTGCATTTAATACCTCTTCAAGATCGATATCCCTGTACTCTTCCTCAGGTTCCACATATTCGTCTTCTTTAAAGACATCCAGAAGAAGATTTATTGTATAATTCTTCTCGCAGGTCGGTGTAAGTCCTGTTTCTACTCCGTACTGTACTAATTTTTTAATGTTCTCATATAACATCTGTACGTTCCTCCGTTTCGCTGTTACTGTTTCACTCTTACAGTAACGTGTTTAAACAATAAATTTCTCTGCCACTGTTTGTCCTTTTTAGAATACTCAAATATCAGTGAAATGTAAAGAAGCATTTTTACAATTTTTTGGATGAATAACCGGCAGGTTGCTGTCCAGCGTCCTTACTGCTTTCGCTCGTTCTCAGCTGCCTGCGGTTATGTTTTTCATCAGTAATTTACTGTTTCTATATAGGTGATAAACACATTTCCGGCTTTCTGGAAAAGATCCGTACTGTCATTCATTCCATACGGATAGGTCTCTTTTTTTAACCGGATCATACAGCCAGGTATTATATTCATCATATCCTACGATCACCACGCTTGTATCTGCTCCCGTTTTGGCAATTACCGGACGCTGTGCACTTATCTCGTACAGCACACTGTCCAGACTGCAGCCGGAAAGATCGATCACAGTTCCGGTCTTTTTGAGGCTCTTTTTCAGGGTTTTAATATCATAGGTTCCCTGAAGCACAATCTCCGGAATCCCTTCTGTATCTATCTGCATTTTTGTCTTTTTATTTCCACGTTCCCATACATACTGCTGTGTACGGTTCAGCACTACACCTCCCAGCGTATCTGCACGCAATACAGCCTTCGCCGGATCTGTATAGATACCGTTCAGTCCGCCCTGTCCGTAAACATAATATGCTGTTTCCTGAGGAATCTGAGTGTCCAGAACAATGTCTTTCCGGTCGGAACTGCTTACCTTTGCATACATAGTCAGCGGAGAATCTGTCTGTTTGGTTGTGTTAAATACCAGTTTCACACGAACACCTGTCCTGGATGCAGAAATAAGTTCGATTTTTACTGTATTTGCCGCTGCCTTTTTATTATTCATGATCGTATCTTTCTTCTGGGCAACATAAGAGGTTTCTCCGGATTTTGCAGAAAGTTCAAACTCGATCAGAGTATTTCCTACTGAAATATCAGTGATATAAAGTCCGTCTTTCCGGTATTCTTTTTTTATATTTCCTTCAAAATCTTCAATACGCAGAATGCGGATCCCAACAGATTTATGTTCCTCCTCATCTGTAAGAATATCTTCTTTTATTCAGCATTCCATAAATCAGATCTTCATTCATAAATCCAACTGTACGAAGTCTCTGGCCTTTCTGCGGTGCGATCAGTCGGGTTTTACAGGTATCAAAATCAATTTCCTTGATATTTCCCTTTTCATCCCCCTCTGAAACCAGCCAGGCTGCATGATCATTATTATCGGAAGATACAAAATTCGCATTTTTTATTCCTTTTTCAAGAATTTCACTAGAGTTCTCTTCGATATTGATTCTGTAAAGATTCTTCGCCAGAATCAGAAACAGCTCATTCTTTTCATTGACATAGGACAGTTTTTCAAGATCTTTTTTCAGAAATTCAAATGATTCCGAAACAGGGATAAAGGCTCTTTCTTCTGCCACGTTTTTTATCACGATTGTAATGGTAAACTGCAATTCCTTCATATCCTTCATGGCTTCCTCTGTTCATATATCCATAAAGTACGAAATCAATATCTCCTTCATCAGTTACTCTGACAATCTTGATGTCATGCTGAGTTCTGGAATCGCGGAAATCTCCGTCCTTCAATTTTCTGAAACTGAAAACCTGATTTACCTTTTCATTGCCCGGTGAATAGGACCACAGATCTCCCTCCTGCACAAAAGCTATCACAGTAGCAGCATCATTCATCATATATTCTACATTCTTATCGCGCACTCCAAGGATAATCCCATCATCCTCATAAACAGGCAGTGTACCATCAAAGACCTGATTTGCAGAACGCTGGAAATCCAGCAGATAAATCCTGGTATCCTGATATTTCATTCTGTAAAATTCTTTTACGTCATATAATTCCGTTTCCTCATCCTCATTCTGCGAAGTCAGCTGATATTCCAGCACAACGCTGGCAGTTGTCTCATTGATCTCTTTGATCACAGGAATTCCCTCCTGACACAGCTGCGGAGCAAGATTCCCCCAACTGATCTCACTCAGGGAAGAATTAATATTAATTCCCGAGTAATTCGTTGCTGCTCCTGTTGTCTGTGGTTCCAGATAACTTCCCAGTGCATCTGCTGACTCTTTGTCAAGACACGCTTCATAAAAATATTTTACAAAAGCTGCATAATCTGATGCATGTACCTGTGACCTGGAAACAACTCTCGTATAATAATATGCTGTACCCTCATCCAGTTCCAGGGCAATCTGCATGGAATATTCCTGATTCATACGCAGATCACTGCCAATCTCCACGTCTACGGACAAATACTGATCTTCTTTTACAAGATTCTTAATCTTCTTATTTTCAAGGACTTTACTTCCATCAGATGTACGGATCTCATAAGAAAAACTCTTTACTTCCGAATCATAGGGATTCACTTTAAATGTCAGTTTTTTTGATGTATCCAGAGGAGTCACACTGTCTCTGGTAAAATCCGCCTGCATAGGCTGCGCATATCCATACATCCGGTTTATCAGCGTATCATTCATATCCACCATGACTTCCGGAAACACTGCGTCATTAAAATCAGAACGGTTATCTGTGGATTCACTGTTAAGAAGCAATGCAGTACCTGCTGTACCAAGCAGAAATACCAGAAGAAGAATACCTGCTTTTTTCAGTATCCTTTTCATCGCACACTCCCTTCCTGTTCTTTTTCATTCAGAAGCCTGTCCAGTGTGGGATGGATATTCAGGGCTGCAAGCATTTTCTCCACCTTACCCTGGTCTGATCTTTTCCCTGTTCTGACTGCTCTGATCAGGAGATTCTTAGGTGTATGTTCCATATCAATAAACTCCAGGATCTGGGTATCATAACCTTTGCTCTCCAGAAGATCTGCACGCACAGCATCTGTGATCAGCGCAGACATCCTTTCTTTCAGGATTCCATAGCGCAGAACCGGCTCCAGCATTTCATTTTTGATCTGTTTATTAACTTCATGCTGACAGCAGGGTACGGAAAGAATGACTTCAGCTCCCCATTCCACTGCCTTGGCAAGTGCATAATCGGTAGCTGTGTCACAGGCATGAAGCGTTACCACCATATCCACACAGGATACACCTTCATAATCTGCAATATCACCATGATAGAAATGCAGCTTCTCATATCCGTATCTGAGTGCCAGAGAATTACATTTCTCAATTACATCTGTTTTCAGGTCAAGACCTATGATATTTACATCATATCCTTTTAGTTCTCTTAAATAATAATACATGGCAAAGGTAAGATAACTCTTTCCACAGCCAAAATCCAGAATCGTTATTTCTCTGTCTCTGGAAAGTCTGGGAAGTATATCTTCAATAAATTCAAGGAAACGATTGATCTGTCTGAATTTGTCATATCTGGCATGGATAATCTTTCCCTGTTCATTCATAACTCCCAGATCGATCAAAAACGGAACCGGAACGCCTTCTTTAAGAATATATTGTTTCACCCGGTTATGTGCCTGGATCTGAACTTTTTCTTTCTGTTCATGGTGTTTCTGTTTAATAGTCATTTTCCCCTTTTACTGACAAGAACAACCCCGTCTGTTACTGCACCCTGTGCCTGAAACTGTCTGAAATTCTCTGCAAGTTCTTTTTCCACATATTCAATCAGTTCCGTCGCCCGTAGTTTTTTATGCAGAACTTTTCTGTCCTTCTGTGGCAGATGCCTGATAACAGATCTGTCCTTTCAGCCGGATCGGACGAATCTTTATTTTTGATATGCCATCTTTTATTTTCTGCCGGCACTCAGAACAGCCTGTATCAGATTTTCATTTATCTGTTCTTCTAAATATTCTCTTAAATTTTTCATTGCTCTTTCTGTCTGTTAATGTTATATAATCTGTTGTAACTGTCCGGTGTACCAGCAAACCGATTTCCCGAACAATTACAATCTGTTTTAAAAGTATCTCCTGCAGCGATATCTGCGGCATCTTCTTCTGGATATTTCCTGACAAAGCATTACCTGTATCAGTTCATCCAGAAAATCCTCCCTGATAGCCTGAGTGCTTATTTCCGGTTCCATACTCTCCCTGATCTTGCAGCTTAAATGATAAATCATATATTTATCCGGATATTCATCATAAAGGCGGCTTCCCTCATAATCCATGAGATCACATTCCTCTTCTATTTTCTCCTGAATATGCTGTACAGTCCCCGGATAATAGGATTTCATCAGGTTAAATTCTTTATCCTGCATCCGTTCTCCTTCATACAGAAGAGGATTTGCATATGTGGTATAAAACGGAAAATATTCTTTCAGATACATCGTACGATCCTGCATTCTTTTCGATTGTCTATTTCAGTATATGCAAAGTTCTGCAGACTGTGCCGAAATACAGTTCACGTGCCGCTTTATTTCATCTGCTTCTTGCAGACTACAATTCCTGGATCATTCTTACAGTTAATTTGACACTGTGTTCAATTGCCGCCATCTCAAACTCAGCGTAATCCATGTGAGCACTTCCGTCTGCCTTATCAGAGATTGCTCTTACTACAAGGAATGGAATATGGTTCAGATAAGCAGCCTGACCGATAGCAGCACCTTCCATCTCTACTGCAAATCCGCCAAATTCTGAAATGATGGCATCTTTAACGCTCTTATCTGAGATAAACTGATCTCCGGAACAGATTCTTCCTTCAAATACACTGATCTCAGGATTTACTTCTTTACATACTTTTGCAGCCAGTTTACGAAGTTTTTTCATCAGCAGGGAAGGAAAATTCATCCATCTGCGGAATCTGACCTTTCTTATATCCGAAGCCGATCGCATCCATATCATGATGCAAAACATCTGTGGAAAGAACAATATCCCCAATATTTACATCATTATTCAGACTTCCTGCAATTCCTGTATTGATCACCGCTTCCACACCAAATACATCTGCAAGGATCTGTGTGCACATACCTGCGTTTACTTTTCCGATTCCTGAGCGTACAACAACTACTTTCTTTCCTTCCAGAGTTCCCTCATAGAAATCCATACGGGCTCTGGATGTAATTGTGACATCCTGCATTTTTTCCTTGATTTTTGCAACTTCCTGTTCCATTGCTCCGATAATTCCGATACATTTCATTATTAAAACACCTCTTCTTTGTATATTGTAATTTTTCATTTTCATGGTATCAGGTTCAGATGTGTAAACAGTGACAAATGTTCCTGACATTTCTTTATTATAGCAAAACTTTATTTATATGGAAACTTTTTTTATCCTCTGTTATAATACAATTGCTATTTTATGTTACTGTTCACATATCACTATTCCGCGAGGTGTTTTTGGCATGAATATGCCAAAATCCCGAGACATACAAGCCAAACTCCCATTGCCGCAGGCAATCTGGAATGAATTTTGGCTGCGTTACTGAGAACAGAGTAAACAGTAACTCATCTGAAATAAAAAGAGCGTGTTTGAAAAATGTTTTTCGCAAGATGTGTGTCACAATTTGTGAGAATGTTTTTCAAATACACCTGAGGAAAAACAAATATAAAATATCAGCAGAATGGAGATAGAACACTTATGACAAAACAGGAACTGGCTCTCGAGGTCATTGAACGGTTAAAAAAGGAATATCCTGATGCAGACTGCACTCTGGATTATGATAATGCATGGAAATTACTGGTAAGTGTGCGTCTGGCTGCACAATGTACAGATGCAAGAGTAAATGTAATTGTACAGGATCTGTATGCAAAGTTCCCTACTGTAGAAGCTCTTGCAAATGCAGATGTTGCAGATATCGAAGCATCGTACGTCCCTGTGGTCTGGGTAAGAGTAAAGCAAGAGATATCAGTGCCTGCATGAAAATCCTCCACGAACAGTATCATGACAATGTTCCCGGGGATTTTGATGCTCTGCTGAAGCTTCCCGGAGTTGGAAGAAAGAGTGCCAATCTGATTATGGGAGATGTATTCGGCAAACCGGCGATCGTGACAGATACCCATTGCATCCGTCTTTCCAACCGCATCGGTCTGGTCGATAATATGAAAGAACCTAAGAAAGTAGAAATGGCTTTATGGAAGATCATTCCGCCCGAAGAAGGCAATGATTTCTGTCACCGCCTGGTCAATCATGGCCGTGATGTCTGTACAGCACGCACTAAACCTTACTGTGACAGGTGCTGTCTGAATGATATCTGTGAAAAAAAATGGTGTAGACAGCCGGGAATAATTATTTTATACACATATAACCAAAATAATCCATACCATTATACACATTATCCCAAAGAAAATCCCCATCTCTGTGTTTCTTTAACCAGAGCGTGTCTGAAAAAGGCTTTCTGCAAGATGTGCGTCACAATTTGTGGGATATTTTGCCCGGATGAGGGCGCGTAGCGGGCTACGGCAACTGAATTCGGGTGAAATATCCCGCAAAGTGGGGCGT
>ENA-OQAJ01000013-OQAJ01000013.1-human-gut-metagenome-genome-assembly--contig:-NODE-13-length-41619-cov-9.445749_pt1 | contig 41619 bp, 40 predicted proteins | sample MGYA00242736_ERZ504529 | MGnify/ENA primary metagenome ERZ504529 (study PRJEB26092, sample SAMD00036275) | human gut metagenome | host: Homo sapiens | study: EMG produced TPA metagenomics assembly of...
GAGTGCGAGGGGCTTTTGCCCCCGAAGCACGATGCGGGTACCGCAACCCGACATTATCGAGCATTTTGGCAACGCAGATGCCGTGCCGCAGCCGTCGGAGCGGTGCTTAAGCCGTAAGGCGGGAATTACGCGGTATTGCCTTAGAAATGACAGCAGGCTGATTCTTGGCATTCATCGGGATAGGATGACTGCTTTTCCTCAACGTCAACACTGAACAATGATGTAAACAGAACACCATTCAAAGTAAAAGCCTATGGATTGAAACATCCCCTTGCCAAAGGGTACAATAAAAGCATAGAAACAGACTGAAAACTGTTTATTGTGCAGAGCAAACACTGAGCTTGGCGATCGGGGACGGATAACAAAACAGGAACCTACCGGAAAGGCAAGCGGCTGTTCAGCCTGCTTGCCTTTGTTTTTTTGCACCGTAACCCCCAGCCAAAAAAGGAGGAAACACCATGGAACCTAAAACCACCAAAAACCATCACGCAAGCTTGTTGTTTTCAAGCGGGAACTGCCGTTTTACTTAATGCTGATTCCCGGCGTAACTTTCCTGATTATCTTTTCCTACCTGCCCATGTTCGGTTTGGTCATGGCGTTCCAGGATTTTACCCCCCTGCGCAGCTTCAAAAATTCTCCCTGGGTGGGATTAAAGAACTTCCGTGACATGCTGGCCCTGCCCACGTTCTGGAACGTGGTTGGCAACACGCTGTCCATCTCAATCGCCAAGATCATCCTTCGCCTGTTGGTGCCGCTGATTCTGGCCCTGCTGCTGAACGAAGTTGTCCACCATAAGTTCATGCGGATGGCGCAGACCGTTTTCTTCCTGCCGTACTTCCTTTCCTGGGCTGTTATGGGCGGCGTGTTGCGCAACCTGTTCCAGTATGACGGCATGGTCAACGAATTGCTGGGCCGCATCGGCATTGATCCCATCATGTTCCTGGGCAGTAACACCTGGTTCCCCATCATTATTATTCTCTCCGACGTCTGGAAAGATATGGGCTATAACATGATCATATTCCTGGCGGCAATAACAGGCGTTGACCCAGCGCTGAATGAATCCGCTGCACTGGACGGCGCTAACCGCTGGCAGCAGATCTGGCACATCACCCTGCCCACCATCCGCCCCATCGTGGTCATGCTGCTGGTGCTTTCGCTCGGTTCTGTGCTCAGCGCTGGTATGGAGCAGATCATGCTGCTGTACAATCCCATGGTTTATAAGAGCTCCGATATCATTGATACACTGGTTTACCGCCTTGGCCTTGTCAACCACCAATGGTCGCTTTCTACCGCAGTTGGTATGATGAAATCCGTTGTTTCGTTCATTCTGGTTGTTATCTCCTACCGCATTGCCTCCAAACACTTTGATTATCAGGTATTCTGATCAGAAAGGAGCATTCTGTTATGAACCGTAAAAAAATGACCCTGTTCAACTACGTCAACGGCGTGTTTCTTCTCCTGCTGGTCATCGTGTGCATTCTGCCCATCCTGCACGTTATCGCGCTTTCGCTTTCGGAACGCATTGAAGCCGTTGCCGGCAATGTTACCTTCTACCCCATCGGCTTTACGCTGGAAGCTTACCGCTATGTTATGGAGGACAGCCAGTTCTGGACCTCCCTGCGCGTGACCCTGACCCGTGTTCTCATCGGCGTACCGGCCAACATTTTGCTGGTCGTGATGACGGCCTACCCGCTTTCCAAGGCCAACTCCCGCTTCCACGCCCGCACCTTCTTCTCCTGGCTGTTTGTCATCACCATGCTGTTCGGCGGCGGCACCATCCCCACCTACATCGTTATCAGCAAGCTGGGTTTGATGAACACTATCTGGGCGCTGACCCTGCCTGGAGCCATGAACGTAAGCTACATGATCTTGATCATGAACTTTTTCCGCGGCATCCCGACCGAAATTGAGGACGCAGCCGTTATTGACGGCGCCAACCAGCTGCAAATTCTGTTCCGCGTATATCTGCCCATGTCGATGCCCTCCCTGGCAACTATCATTCTGTTTGCTACCGTGGCCAACTGGAACTGCTGGATGGACGGCTACATGTACATGAACACCCCCGATAAGTACCCCCTGCAGACCTACCTGGCCACCATCCTGATGGAATCCAAGAACAACGTGGAAACCCTGATGACCCCCGAACAGTTGATCCGCATGGCAAAGGTCAGTGAAAAAACCATCGAAGCCGCGCAGATCTTCCTGGCTGCACTGCCCATCATGTGCGTGTATCCCTTCCTGCAGAAGTATTACACCAAGGGTATCGTGGTTGGCAGCGTGAAGGGCTGATATCATGTATGTACCCATTACCAAATACCCCTGGGGCGGCATCTTTTGCCCCGAAGCCTTTGCCGAAGCAAAGCTGACGGGAAGCGGCCTGAAATTCCGCCTATGGTGCTGCGAAAAGCACCCCCGTGTAACGATGACCAAACCAAACAGTCTGGTCTGCTTGGACAGCTGCCTGGAAGTATTTTTGAACCCTTACCCCGATTTTACCCGCGATTACCTGAATTTTGAGATGAATGCCGCCGGAACACTGTTACTGCAAAAAGGCCCCGACCGCGCCCACCGCAGCTTTGTCAACCTGGCAGTGCCGCATTACCCGCAGGTACATGCCTGGCAGCTGCCGGATATGTGGGGCGTGGAGCTGGAAGTACCTTTTGCATTTTTGCAGCAGATATACGGCCCCGCAGCCCCCGCTCTGCCGCAAAACCCTGTGGGCAATTTTTACCAGTGTTCCGGCCCGCCGCAGGAACGTTACGCCTGTTGGTCTTCTCCCCATTCCCCTCACCCTGATTTCCACCGCCCGGACGCGTTCCGGGAGATACCGTTCAGCCGGTAAAGAAAATATGGGGAATAGCTGCTAACTTCTAATTCCTAATTTCCATCAACTCCTAACGCCTACTTCCTACCTACTAACTTAATCGGAGGTTTCCCCTATGTTTAACCTTACCATCAACGCTGTTCCCGCCAGCACCATCATCGTGGGCCGCCGTGCTACCTGGCTGGACCGCCATGCGGCAGAAGAGCTGCGTGATTATGTCAAAAAAATCAGCGGAACGATCCTGAATATTGCGGACGAAACACTGACCATGGCTGTGACCGGCAACCGCATTCTCATTGGCCGCCCCTCTACCAGCGACTTGGTCAAGAACTTTGCTGACCAAAACCCCGGTATCCTGCCCGCAGAGAGCGATACCGAAAACGACTGCCTGGCCATTGTCCAGCGCGGTGAGGTTCTGGTGCTCAGCGGTTCCAATGACCGCTCGGTCTATTACAGCGTCTGCCACCTGCTGCAGACCGTCTTCCATGTCGGTTTTTACTGGGACCGCGATGTGTATGAAGCAAACCCCGATATGACCGTGCCTGATAACCTGACCATCGTGGAGCGCTCCGCGTTCAAGTTCCGCCACACTATTGGCCAGTGGGTATATAACCACGGCGCTTTCCTGAACGAAGCCGAGCGCCGCGAAGAACTGGACAAATACGCCCGCAACAAGATCAACTCTTACCGGCTGTACAGCTGGAACAGCTATGCCCGCAAGATGACTTTCATTAAGCTGGGCGTGCCGGGCATCGAGATCAAACCCGAAGATATCGCCCGCCGCGATATCATCCGCGATACCATTGAATATGCACAGGCCCTGGGCATTGACATTATGGTCACCCTGCCGCCGGATGAGATGACGCAGGACTTCCACAAGCTTTATCCCAATGCCCGCTACTTTGGCAGCGAGTGGGTCAAGGACGACAACGCCGCCCCACAGACCAAGCCCTGCCTGTACCCTGAAGATCCCATGTTCAAGACTTTCTTCCAGACCTTCGTCAAAGTCTGGATCGAAGAATACGGCCCGGTGCACAACTTTGTGGCCTCTCCCCCGTGCGAAAGCCATATTTCCACCACCATAGATGATTACATCAATATCAGCGTCAACTATTCCAAGTACACCTATGAAGCTGTGCATGAGCTGGTGCCCGAAGCCCGCGTTTTCTTTGACGGATGGGGCGTGCGCGCCAACACCCCGCCCTGCATTTGGACGATGCCCGGCGTGATGCAGCGCTTTGTGGATGCCATGCCTGACGAAGTGTACATGCTGGATCTGTGGCCCAACCGCAAGGAGACCGATGCCACCTTCCGTGACCCGATGTACCGCGATGCCAACTACAGCCCGCTGCGCAAGGCCCACTATGTGCTGGAGGCGCTGAACGAATTTGGCGGCGATGACCACATGCACGGTGATTTTGCCCGCCACATTGAAGCCGCTAAGGAGATGACCGACCCCAGCATTGTGGAACACGGCGACGGCTTTGGCAACTGCACCGAGCTGTGCGGTGTCAGCCTGCACTTCTTTGATTTGATCTTCCAGCTGGCATGGAACCCCAAAGATATTACCGTCCAGAGTTTTTTGGAAGATTCCGCCAAGCGCCGTTACGGCGGTCTGGCACCCGAAATTGGCGTAAAAGCATGAAAACGCTGGAACAGGCTGTCTATTGTGATGACCGCGACAGTTCCCACGCACGTTACCAGAAGCGCTGCTACCTGGTGCGCCCCCAGCGCCGCCAGGTTCCGCTGAGTGAGACCCAGCAGGTCGTGGATCTGCTAAACGATTATATGACCACCATGACCGCCCTACCCGATGACAAAAAGACCGACGCCATCGGCCAGGATATGTACGATGTGATGCGCCAGTACATTACCGAAACTTTAACATGCACCTGCGCTGCCTGTTGGAGCTGTTCCTGCGCCGCAAAACTGCGAAAAATCTGCACGAGACCTTTGAGCTGCACGCCACGATGATGGAACAGCTGTTGACCCAGCTGGAAGTGATGACCAGCGCCAACACCAAGATGTATGTAGAACACATTGTGCGCTGGCTGCAGGGCCGCCCCTGTGACCCTAACGTTGCCAGCGAGGACACCTACATCCCTAAAGAAGAGTTCCGCGCCTGGATGCGTGACCTTGGCACCACGTTTGTCAAGAGTATTCCCAACCTGCCGGACTACAACAGCCAGGATTTCCACGAACTGATCTGCTATTATTACCATCCGCGCATCAATGCCTGTGTGGATACCCTGCGCGGTCTGCTGGATGACGGCGGCGCTACCTCCCCCAAGGCAGTGGACGACCTGCTGGAAGCCGCCTACAAAGTGGTGGAACAGCATTGGATCGAAGTTGGCTACCCTGTGACCGATGAATGCGAAGCCATCCACCTGCCGCTGTGGCAGGCCGCCCAGAACGCTTGGAAGATCCTGCACATTCTGCCGCTGAAAGATGGCCTGGTGGAAAGCGAAGAGATCGTGAAGGAAGTCATTGATGTGTTCGCCAGCTTCTCTGAAACCGCCGACCCGGACGAAGAACGCTCCTGGGTGAGCGAAAACCCGTTTGCAGACGAAAACAAGCCCGCGGAGGAATGATCCCCCTGCCACGAGGATAAAACCATGGATATTTTTGAAGAACTTGGCCTGCACCGCTATATCAACGCGCAGGATACATTTACCACTTATGGTGCCAGCTGCATGCCTGCGGCCAGCCTGCGGGCCATGCGGGAGATTGCATCCAGCTGTGTGGAACTGGCCGAAGTTCAGGCCAAAACCGGCGATGCCCTGGCAAAACTGACCCATAACGAAGGTGCTTATATTTCCAACGGCGCGGCGGGAGGCATGATGGTTGCCACCGCTGCCGCCCTGGCGCGGGACGATGAAAAAATTTTCCATACCCTGCCGGAGATCACCGGCCCGCGGTACGAGGTTGTCATGCAGGCCGCCCAGCGCAACATGTATGACCGCGGCTGCTCGGCTGTCGGCGCAAAAATGCGCTATATCGGTACAGCGGACACCGCTCCGACTGTGGAAGAGCTGGAAGCAGCCATTACCCCGGCAACGGCTGCCGTGTTTTATGTCATCTTTTTTGGGCGCGATGCCTCTCTGCCGCTGGAAACAATGGTGGAGGTGGCCCATCGCCATGGGGTGCCCGTAATCGTGGATGCTGCTGCCCAAAACCCGCCCGCCGAAAACCTTTGGAAGTTCACCGGCATGGGGGCCGACCTGGTTATTTTCAGCGGCGGCAAAACCATGCGCGGCCCGCAGGATTCCGGTTTGATCGTGGGGAAAAAGGAATGGATCGACCGCTGCCGCCGCTGGGGTCCCCCCACGGATGGCGTCTGCCGCGGGTGCAAGACCTCGCGCGAATCAATCGTTGGGTTGTACAAAGCCGTGCAGCTTTATCTCCAGCGGGACGAAGCCACCCTGATGCGCACCCTGAACCGCCGCTGCGCCGCTTTTGAGCGAACCCTGCGGGACTGCGGCTTTATCCAGATCACCCGCACGCAGGAAGGCCCTGTCGGCCAGGTTATGGCCCGCACCTATGCCGTAATGCCGTATGGCAGCGCCAAAGATTTGGCAGACAAAATGCGTGCCAACGGCATTTACATCGGTGCGGAGCCGGGCAACCGGATTCTACTCAACCCGTTGATGGTCACGCCTGCACAGGTCAAAACCGTGTGCGAAACGCTGACCACCTGTATGCAGCAAATCAAGGAGGAACTGTGAACCATGGGTGTTACGGAACAACGTATGGAACAGCTGGGCATTACCCTGCAGCAGACCGATTGGCGCGGCAAAGGCGCCGTGGAAGCCGTTTTGGCGGGCGATATGCTGTACATTTCTGCTCATTACCCGGTGGACGAAACCGGTACCCCCGTTTATGTCGGCCGTGTGGGCGCTGAAATTGACGAAGCCGCCGCATACCAGGCCGCGCGCTGTGCGGGCTGAACATGCTGCGCACCATCCAGGCCTATATTGGCAGCCTGGACCGCGTGGATTACTTTGTCAAGGCGCTGGGCCTTGTCAACAGCGCCGGGGACTTTTACAACATGCCTGCCGTCATGAACGGTTACTCCGACCTGATGGTAGAGATCTTTGGCCACCGCGGGCAGCATGCCCGTGCGGCCATGGGCGCTTACGTTCTACCGGGCAATATGCCGGTCAGCGTGGACGCCATTGTTAAAATACGCCGTTAAAGGAGGGCACAGAACATGGCTGTGGCGAATCACCCCCTGTGCGAACCGGTCCGCTTTGCGCATTACAAAGCGCTGGTTCCCATCCGGGAAGTTGACGGCATTGTGTATGTTTCCGGCCACGGGCCGGAAGATATCAACACCTATGAACCGTTGTACCGTGGCCGCGTTGGCACAGATCTTACGCTGGAAGATGGCTATAACGCCGCAGCAGAATGTGCCAAAACCCTGCTGCGTGCCGTGCAGCAGCGGTACGGCAGCCTGGACTGCATCCACCACCTGGTGCGCGCCACCGCGCTGGTGAACTGCGGCGAAGGTTTTACCCAACCCGAAAAAGTGGTGGATGGCTTTTCCGATACCTGCATGAAAATTTTGCAGGAGCGCGGCTACCACACCCGCACCATTATGGGCACCCACAACATGCCCAACCACAATATCCCCGTTGAAGTTGAAATGATTTTTGTACTTGCGGACCGCTACCGCAATACCTTGGGAGGGAATCAGGATGTCTGCGTATGATCTTATTCTGCAGGGCGGCACGTTGTACGACCCCTGCGCCGGAACTATGGAACTTTGTGACCTTGCCATTAAGGATGGCAAAATTGCTGCCCGCGGCAAGAACCTGAACGCGGCGGATGCCGAGACCGTGATGGATGTGACCGGTCTGATCGTATCCCCAGGTCTGATCGACATGCACTGCCATGTCTACCCGGTGTTCCCCTACCAGATGCCGGATTCTCTGCGCACCATCAACGCGGAAGAATACATGTTCCGCGCCGGTGTTACCACTGCAGTGGACGCCGGTACCACCGGCTGGCGCAACTTTGGCGATTTCAAGGAAAACGTTATCGACGCCACCAAGGTGCGTGTTCTCGCCTTTATTGATATGGCCGCCAAGGGGATGCACTATCCCCCGTCAGAGCAGGCTGTGGCTGACATCAACCCCGAAATCACCGCCGCCGTTGCCAACACCTGGTCGGATGTCATTGTCGGCGTCAAGAGTGCCCACTATTGGGCGAAGCACGAGGATGCTGACCACCCCATCTGGGCTTCCATTGACGGCGCTATCAAGGCAGCTTCCATGAGCGGAAAGATCGTGATGGTGGACAGCATCCCCATTGTGCCGGAACGCAGCTACCCAGACATCCTGGCCCGCCTGCGCCCAGGCGATGTACACACCCATGTGTTTGCGCAGCAGTTCCCCCTGATGGACGAAAACGGCAGGATGCAGCCCTATATGCTGGCCGAACGGGAGCGTGGCGTTCACTTTGATGTGGGCCACGGTTCCGGCAGCTTCTGGTTCCGCCAGGCGGTCGGCTGCTTCAACCAGGGCTTCTGGCCGGATACCATCTCCACCGACCTGCACCACCAGAACGTGACCGGCCCCGCCATTGACCTGTTGTATGTTGCCAGCAAGTTCCTGGCCATGGGCATGCCGCTGCAGGATGTGCTGTACCGCGTAACCCGTGCCCCGGCGCTGAGCATCCACCGCCCCGAACTGGGCACGCTGGATGTGGGTGCCTGCGCAGATATCGCTGTGCTGCGCAACCGCGAAGGTAAGTTCGGCTACATGGACTGCGGCGGTGCCCGCCTGACCGGCGAGGGCAAACTGGAGTGCGTTGCCACCCTGCGTGAGGGCGAAGTGGTGTTTGACCCCGAAGCCCGCAGCATGCCGGATTGGCAGAACGCCCCCTCCCCCTATTGGACAGCCCCCGGCACAACGCGCAGCTGGACGCTGTGGAAGTGAGGAAATTATGCTGCTGAATGACCGCGACCAGATCATTGCCATGACGGCAGAGTGGACCGGCGAACGCTACCCCAATGGCCGCCCCCGCGTGAGCGATGAAAAAATAGAGATCCTGAAAAACCTGACCCAGGAAGAAATCTGGCAGCCGCTGTACTCCTGCGGATACCGGTTCCAGTTCCAGGGTGATTTGAAACCTCTGCACCCGGACAAAAAGCTGTACGGCCGTGCTGTGACCTGCTGCTTTATGCCCCAGCGCCCGGACCTGCGCCAGCATGTGTTCAATGTAGCCCGCAGCCGTGGCTGGAAAGGCGACTGCAACCAGTGGGTGATCGACAGCTTGGAAGAAAACGATGTTGTTGTGTGCGACCTGTATGATAAGATCCTGCGCGGCACCTTTGTGGGCGGCAACCTGACCACCGCGGTCAAGGCCCGCACCAAAAACGGCGGCGTGGTGGTGTGGGGCGGCGTGCGCGATTTGGAACAGATGCAGAACATTGATGTGCAGGTGTTCTATCGCGGCGTAGACCCCACCCCCATCCGGGACTGCCAGATCACGGCGTTCAACGGCCCCTGCCGCATCGGCGCGGCCATCTGCCTGCCGGGCGATATCGTTATCGGCACCAAAAACGGCATTCTGTTTGTGCCCAGCCATATGGTAGATTACGTCATTGAGCACGCCTACAAATCTCAGGTGCGCGACCTGTACGCATTCCCCAAGCTGGAAGCCGGTATCTACACCACCGCCGATGTGGACGCCGTGGTGTGGAACGACCAGATGATGCAGGCCCTGCTGAACTTTATTGATACCAACCCCGCCGCGGCCAAGTATCGCGGGCTGGACTGGAGCGTGGAACTGCGTGCCGCCGCCGGTGACGAAGCCGCCATTGATGAGCTGTACCAGCAGTTTGACATTGAGCGCTATGGCGCGCCCGGCCAGAAAAAAGAGGTGCTGATATGAGAGATATTTCGCTTTACCTGAGCACGATCCCCGATTATAACCAGATGCTGGCGGGAAAAAATGTGCTCATCACCACCGCTGCCCGCGGCATTGGCAAAAGCATTGCCCTGCTGTTTGCGCGCCAGGGGGCGGACGTCTATTTCGGTGGCCGCAACGAAGAATATGTGCGCACCACAGAAAAAGAATTGCAGCTCATCCGCCCCGGCTGCCGCGGCTATGTGGTAGACCTGGCCAAAGCCGACCAGACCGAAGCCTTTGTGGATGCTGCCGTAAAGGACAGCGGCGGCTTTGACATTCTGGTTTCTACCGTTGGCGTCAACTGCCACTGTCCTGCAGCGGAATACAAAGATGAGGATATGTTCCGCCTGTTGGAAACGAACTATCTCAGCGGCGTGCGCTGCGCGCGCAAAGTTATCCCCACCATGCAGGCGCGCGGGGGCGGCAGCATCATCAACATTTCGTCCATTCACAGCCTGATGAGCCAGCCCACCAACATGCTGTACGCCGGTACCAAGGGCGCAATGAATGCCGCAGCCCGCGTGATGGCACTGGATTACGCCAAGGATAACATCCGGGTGAACACTATCTGCCCCGGCGTGGTCATCAGCGATGTGATGTATGATGACATGGACAAGCTGGACGATGCCGGCAAAAAGCAGTTGGACGCTGCCCTGCACCGCTGCCAGCCTTTGGAGCCTGGCCGCATGCAGGATATTGCCAACACAGCCCTGTTTTTTGCCAGCAATATGAGCGCCAACATTACCGGCCAGACCCTGCTTTCCGACGGCGGAACAAGCATTAAGGCACATGATATGGACTGCTGAAACTAGGTAAGAGGTGGGAAGGAGGAGTTAGGAGTTAATTAGGAATTTGAGGTAGGGCGGGGTCACCCGACCCCGCCGAATTGGCCCGAAGGCAGCTCTTAGACTGGAGATAAACTGTTCCCCACAGATAATTTTTATTGTCCATCATCTTCTTTCTCTTACCTCTCACCCTACCAATTCCTACTTTCTACTTTCTCATTCCTAATTGTTCTAACTTCTCCCCCTGCTTCCTGACTCCTAACTTTTCCCGGAGGTTCCCAATGGCCCACACTCTTTTATTTTCCGGCTATGGTGCGCGGGGTGCGATGATCTGGCGGTGTGCCGCTTAACAGCGGACGGAACGCTGGAAACTTTATCTACCCTGCGGCATGGCCGTGCCCCCAGCTTTTGCTGCCGGGGGCAAAATGGTTGGATTTATGCCGCATCGGAACGCGGGGATGGCGCGGATGTGACCGCCTATGTGCTGGACGGCACGACCCTGCGCGAGATTGCCCGCATTGAAATTCCTACCGGCCGCGGCTTGTGCCATCTGTATGCCTGCGGCGATGTGATTTACGGCAGCTGCTTTGAAAACGGCCTGTATTTTGCTGTGGATAGTGCCCTGACTCGCATTTTGTGGCAATTCCAGCCCGCAGGGGCCAACGCCCACTGGGTGCAGTCTGTGGGGCACGCGTTATTCCTGGCGGATTTGGGCAACAGCCGCCTGTACCGCCTTGCGTTGGAAAATAATCTGCCCACCGGCAGCGTAAAGACTCTGCCCCAGCCCACCGGCAGCGGCCCGCGCCAGGTGTTGGATGCCGGGGACGGCATGCTGGACTGTGTGTATGAGCTGGACGGCCACATGCGGGTGCTGAACCATGACGGCTGCACCGTTTCCACAGTGCAGGCCAGCACTGTGCCCAAGCCGCGCAGCTGGCCGGGTGGTGCCTGCGCCACGGCGGATGGCACCCTGTTTGTCAGCAACCGCGGGCCCAACACCATCTCGGCGTGGCAGCGCAGCGGCCCGACCCGCCATTTCCTTTGCGAATGGCCCACCGGCGATTGGCCGCGGGCGCTGTGCGCGGTGCCGGGCACCCTGTATCTGTTGGCTGCCTGCCAACGAGAGGGCGCGGTGCATTGCTACTATTGTTCATCCTTGCCCCACCGCGCACCTACCGAAACCGCCAGCCTTGCGCTGCCTGGTGCTTCCTGCGCGCTGGTGCTGGACTGATTTTTGTCATTGTATTTTCTCTTTTCCTCATTTTTTAATTGTTCAAGCTTTTCTTCTCTGCACAATAACCTCCTACTTGCACCTTTCCCTATGGCAAAGCCCATACCGGAAAAGCGGGATTTCCCTGTCTCTGCTTTTCGGTATGGGCTTTTTGTAGTTCTTTTATTTTCTGGGGTTACCGTGCGCGGCTCTGGCGGCGGTACTGGGTGGGGGTGCTGCCCATCGACTTTTTGAACATCTTGGTAAAATAGTTCACATCCAGGATGCCCACCTGCTCCGCCACCACCGAGATATTCTGCTCGGTGGTGCTCAACAGATTGGCCGCGCGCTGGATGCGCTGCGTGTTGATAAAATCTGTCAGGGTGGTTCCGGTATCCTGCTTGAACAGGCTGGAGAGGTACGATGGGCTGATATAGTACATAGCGGCCAGGCTTTTGGGCGAAAGCTGGTCCGACAAGTTCAGGTTGATCGTATTGATGACCTTTTGCACCAGCGGTGAATATTGCTGCAAAGAATACCGCCGCACATATGCGCAGTACTCTTTTACCATTGTCTGCACCAGCGGCCAGCTTTCCTCGTCCACCATGTTTTCGATCATCAGGGCATAACGGGAGGAAATCTCGTCAATGTAATACGGGTGGATGTTGCTGCGCTCAATGGCTTTGCGCAGCAGAGTGTTCATTACGGTCAGCATGATCTTGGTCTGGTACAGTGAGCCGAAAAAACGCCCGCCATAGGTAAAGCGTGCCATTTGCTGGCAGGCTTTCAGCGCAGCTTCGGTGTTGCCGCAAGCCGCCGCGTCCCAGATGGCATTTTCGTTGGCATAGCGCTGTTCAAGCATCTGGATCGGGATCTCCCGCTGGAACTCCGGTTCGGTAAAATAGCGCAGGTCAGCGGTAAAATGGAACGGCAGAAACTCTTTCTGCTGGTCCAGGTGGAATTCCTCTTTGGGGAACATCATGGAAACAACTGCCACGATGGAAGCCTGGAAACCGCTGCCCGACAGAATCCGCACCCCGTTATAGTAGCTCTGTACAGCGTCATCGCCTTTCTCACCAATGTGACGGCGTGCCCAGCTGCGGGATTTTTCGCTGCGCTCGGCGGTGGCCCACGGGCCGATCATGAACACAGCGTTTTCTTCGTCTGGAATGCGGAACAGCGCAAACTGCAATTCAAAGGTGCCTTCGGCAAACAGCAGCGTGTTGGGCGGGGTGCTTTGCAGCAACAGGCTGCCGAATTCCTGCCAGTCAAAATAGGGGTCCAGCGCTTTGCGCAGGCCGTAATCAAACTGGTCCAGCCCATCAAAGGGCGGCGTTACCCGCATGCAGCGGATGTTGCTGGCGGAGGCCAGCCGGGTCAGAACGTCCAGTAAATCTGCTTGCATCAGGCACCTCGTTTTCTCAGCGGCGGGCGGCGCTGCCGCGTGCCCACCGGGTAAAGGGGTTATTTTTTGCCCCGCGTGTTATCGTTGTTGCTTTTCCCGGCCAGGTAACGCATGATGGGCGGCATGCCCACGGCAAGCGCTACCAACACCGCCAACACAAGCGGGCTGGGGGCCTGGTGGTTAGGGTTGAACAACAGCTGAACGATCTGGTCCATGGCGGGTCGCCTTTCTTGTGTGCCGTATCGGCGTTAAAAAGTGTGACTTTGCTGCTTCTAGTTTAACATGTCTACGCGGAAATGGAAAGCAATTTTGCCGGAAATAATAACCAAAAGCAATAGCTGCTTTTCGGCATATTGTGCAGGTGCTACCCTGAAATTTTGCCAACATGCGCTGTTTTCCTGAATTCACAGCAAGCCCCGCAGGCAAACAGCAGCCTGCGGGGCGGCGGAGGGAGGAGGTTTTTACAGGTAAATGATGCCGTTTTCGTCCGGTTTCATCGGCACGGCGATCATTGCGTCGATCATTGTCATGGCAATGGAAAATCCGCTCCAGCAGGTGACCAGGTAGAGCAAGCCCATCTTCCACTGTTTTGCATAAAAGCGCTGGGCGCCAAATACCCCAAGAAGGCACCACCGCAGGTAGGCCTTGCGGTTCACCGGCACTTTGGCCCGGTTAGCGTGGGTGGTCACAGCGCAGTCAATCAGCCGCCACAGGGGGCCGTGGCTAGCAGCTTCATCGGTGCGCAGTGCAGAGTTCTGGGTGGTTTCGGGAGCCATTTCCATTTGCTTTTCCAATGTAGGTACCTCACTGTAACAACGGGTGCGCCCGATGGACGGGCGGCCCCGCGGGGAATGTGGTTCGGTTTGGGGTTATGCTTCGGCCATAGCCTTTGCCTTGATCTTGACAATCTCGTCCTGGATCTCGGCCATCTTTTCTTTGCTCAGCGGATAGAACTTCATGGCAATCAGGTTGCAGATCAAACCGATGGTGATCAGGCCGTATGCCAGGAACACAACGCCAACACGCAGCTGCGGGGTAACGATATCGCCCACGCTGGGGTTGTGGTCGGTAAAGCCGCAGGCAGCAAACACCAGACCGGCGATCATGGGAGCGAAAGAGGAAATCATCTTGTCCACAAAGCTGAACAGGGTGCCCATCAGACCGGGAACATACTTGCCGGAGCGGTATACTTCATAGTCGGCACAGTCGGCGGTCATGGGAATTACGATATTGCCGGAAATACCCTGGCAGCCGGCATACAGGATGCTGAACACAACATAGGTGATCAGGAAGGGGCCCCAGTTCAATGCACCAGTTTCGGGGTTGCTGGTCATTGTTGTGGGGTCGCCAACAATCCACAGGGCGGACAGGATAACGTTGCAGATAATGCCGCCGATGGAGCCAATGACCATGGCTTTTTTCTGGCCAAAGCGGGTGGCAACGATGGAGATAACCAGGAAGGTGAGGATGACGCTGGGGATGGTGGTAACGGCGGTCACGCTGCCCTGCAGTTTGATGGAACCGGCAATGCAGGCAAACATAGCAACGGCAACAGCGCTGGTTTTGGCAGTGGAGCCGAGCTTATCCGTGGAGGCGGACAGCACCAGCATCTGGATGGCGCGGTTGTTTTTTCAGGGTATCCCAGTAGTCTTTCAGGCCGACCTTGATGGGTTTGCCAGTGCCAAAGAATTCCGGGCGGTCTTTGGGTGCAATGGAGATGACGGCGATCACGGTAAAGATGGCGGACATAATGGCGGTCATCATCCAGAATTCATGGAAGAACTGGGTAGAGGTATAGTTGCCAACATCAGCATACTTGTTGGCAATGTTGGCAACGACAATAGCCAGCACCGTAAACAGGATGGTATTGAACACGCCATCGAAAGAAGCGAACATGGGGCGCTGTTTGGGATCGTTGGTCATGCAGCTCTGGGCGCTCTTGGTAACAACGCACTGGCAGGTGTAGCCCAGGTAATAAACGCAGCAGAACACAACAAAGAAAATAAAGCGGGCGGGGCCTTCCGGCAGTTTGTGGGTAAAGTGGAACATGATAAAGCTGGAAGCCGCCAGAATGATGTTGCCAATGACCATGAACGGGCGGTTTTTGCCGAACTTGCCGTTGGTTTTATCCACCATGTAGCCAATGAACGGGTCAGTTACGCCGTCCCAGATACGCATAGCCATGGTAAAGCTGGATGCCATGACCATGCCAACGCCAACAAAGCCCAGTAGATAAAAACTGACATAGTTCATGAACATCAGGTAAAGGTTGGTTGCGGTGTTGTTGAGCGCAAAGCCTGCAATGCGCCACAGGGGTACACGGTGGATGCCGTTTGTTTCGTAATCCTTGTCATAATACTTGTCGGGCAGGGTTCTTGTCTTCGCCATTTCTTTTCTCCTTACTTGGGGTGTATCTGAAAGGCTGAAAATGCGGCCTGTTCAGGTACACTTTATGGAATTTCTTCCTCCGCTTGTCTGGAACGTTCCGGCACCCAGCCCCACACTGTTCACCGCAGTTCCGCAACTTTGTGTCTATATTATGAACGTTCAGGAAGAATGGCGTTAGTAAATTTTACAGGTAAAACAGGAAAATCGGAGCATAAATTATGCAGGGGGAAGCGATGAGCAGGGCGAATTTGCAATGAGAAATTAGCAATTATAAGGTAAGAACCGGCGCTTTTCTTACAAAGAATAAATAATAATGAATAAAGAATAATGGTGGTGGAGCGCGGCGCGGTGCGCCGCTCAAAAATATTAAGTTTGTTGTGTGCTGAAAGTATGCGATGAAACATGAAGCTGATTTGTGAGGGGACGATGCTTGCCATCGTCCCGTGGGCCTATCTGCATTGCAGCTTTCAAAATTGTATCATGCCGTACTCTACGATGGTGGTGCGGTCCCCAGGCCGGGCCGAATGGCAGGCACCACAATTATTCGCAGATTTTGCGGGTTTTCCCAAAAAATCTACTAACGATACCGGCGGTTTTATGTGATAATAGAATCATCGAACAACTTCCGAACCGCAAAAACCTTTGTAAAACACGGAACCAACATGACGCAAGCCCAACGTATTTCAGGGAAATGCTTCACCCAGTCTGGTATCCAACCCCACCCAAACTGAACGAATGGCCCCACATTCCCGGAAAAATTGTTGGAGCAAAACATTCATTTTATTGAAACAAGGAGAAACAACGCTATGGAAAATAAATCTTTGCTGTACCCCTGCGCTTCCGCTGCACGCCGCGTTATCAGCCTAGATGGCATGTGGCGCTTTGGGTTCGACCCCGAAAGCAATGGTATGGATGCCGGCTGGGGCGTCGGACTGCCCAAACCCATCTCGATGCCGGTCCCGGCTTCGTTCTGCGATTTCTTTACCGATAAGGAGTCCCGCGAATACTGCGGCGATTTCTGGTACGAAACCGATTTCTTTGTTCCGGGTGAATGGAGCGGCAAGGATGTTGCCATCCGCTTCGGTTCTGTCACCCACCGCGCCCACGTGTTTGTGAACGGCGTGGAAGTTGTCAACCATGAGGGCGGCTTTTTACCCTTTGATGCCAACGTGACCGAGATTGTGCGGTACAACCAGTACAACAAGCTGACTGTGTTGGCCAACAACGAACTGAACGAGTACATGCTGCCCGCAGGCCAGACCAACACCCTTTCTAACGGAAAAAAGGTTGCGGCACCGTACTTTGATTTCTACAATTACGCGGGTATCCACCGCCCGGTCAAGCTGCTGGCCTTGCCCAAAGAGCGTGTTCTGGATTTTGAGGTGACCCACCGCCTGGTGGACGGCGGTGCCGAGGTAGACTATACCGTAACCACGAATGGCAGCCATGATGTGACGGTGGAAGTGCTGGATGGCACCACCAAGGTGGCCGAAGCCAGCGGCAAAACCGGCACTTTGAAAATCACCAATGCTAAGCTGTGGAATGTGCACGCCGCTTACCTGTACAACTTCGTCATCCGCATTACCGATGGCCACGCCGTGATCGATGAATATTTTGACAAGATCGGCATCCGTACCTTTGAAGTTAAGGATGGCCACTTCCTGCTCAACGGCAAACCGGTGTATCTGCGCGGTTTTGGCAAGCACGAAGATTCCGACATCCGCGGCCGCGGCCTGGACCTGGCTACCGTCAAGCGCGATTACGAGCTGATGAAGTGGATCGGCGCAAACTGCTTCCGCACCAGCCACTACCCCTATGCCGAAGAACTGTACCAGATGGCAGACGAAGAGGGCTTTTTGATCATTGACGAAGTGCCTGCCGTCGGCTTTATGCAGAGCACGATGAATTTCCTGGCTGCCAACCAGGGCAACGGCAAAAAGGTGGGCTACTTTGAAAAGGAAACCACCCCCAAGCTGCTGGAAAACCACAAGGCTGCCCTGACTGATATGATCACCCGCGACAAGAACCACGCATCGGTCATCGCATGGAGCATCCTAAACGAACCCCAGTGCACCAGCGAGGGTACCGAAGCATACTTTAAGCCGCTGTTTGACCTGGCCCACGAGCTTGACCCCCAGAAACGCCCCCGCACCTATGCCATCGTGATGATGAGCCTGCCCAACAACAGCAAGGGCCAGCAGTTTGCGGATTTCATCAGCCTGAACCGCTATTACGGCTGGTATGTGATGGGCGGCATGTGCATTGTGGACGCCGAGACGGCGTTCCGCAAAGAGATGGACGGCTGGGCACAGGTTTTGAACGGCCGCCCGATGATCTTTACCGAGTACGGCGCTGATACCATGCCCAGCGAGCACAAACTGCCCAGCGTGATGTGGAGCCAGGAGTACCAGAACGAGTACCTGGATATGAACCACAATGTGTTTGACAGTTACGACTTTGTGCAGGGCGAACTGGTGTGGAACTTTGCCGACTTCCAGACCACCGAAGGCATTATGCGTGCCAACGGCAACAAAAAGGGTATTTTCACCCGCCAGCGCCAGCCCAAGGATGCCGCTTTCCACTTCCGCGCACGCTGGACCAGCCTGCCGGTAGATTACAAGGGCAATACCGCACAATTCTAAGTGCCGATACGGCGAGCGAGGCACGGCAGCTGCTAAACCAAAAGCGCAGATAATACTTTGTGTATTATCGAGCATTTTGGCAATGCAGATGCCGTGCCGCAGCCGCCGGAGCGGTGCTTAAGCCGTCAGGCGGGAATTGTGCGGTGTTGCCCAAGGGCGATAAATAACATTTCCTGCCTTTAACAGTTCAACACCTCCTCTCCTACGCGGCACATCCTTTTGCGGTGTGCCCGCGATCTTGGATTCTATTGGAAATTAGGGCAATACCGAAAGGAGCTCTCCATGCCAAAAGCATCTGACAACATCAAGATTTACCGCAACCCCAATGGGCCGGTAGTGTCCACCGTTAACCGCAGGGTGTTGGAACAGGACGGCCTGACCTTCAAGGATATTGACGGCACCGGAACGCTGTCCCCCGTCAACGACTGGCGCAACAGCCCGACCGAGCGCGCAGCGGCTTACGTTAAAACGTTGAGCGTGAAGGAAAAGATCGCCCAGCTGTTCATTTCGGACTGGCGGATGGCCAAGTACCCCATCACTGGCCCCATGGCGGACCTATATAAAGATATTGAGAAAAAGACTGACGAGACAGGCATTCTGGATGAGGGCGAATTCCGCGGCAAGACAATTTTCGGCGAGCAGTACTTGCCCGGCACCTCTCCCCTGCTCAAAGACTGGTTCAACCGCCATGTTATCCTGCGTGCCAACGCCACCCCCGCCGATTTGGCTGATTGGATAAACCAGGCGGATGCAGTGTGCGAGGAGTGCGAGCACTTTATCCCTGTGGCAGCGGCGTCCAACTCCCGCAACGAGAATGGCGAGCTGGTGTTCGGAATGAACGATGCGGGCGGCGTGCTGGCAACCTGGCCCGGTACCTTGGGCATTGCCGCCGCCGTTAAGGGCAGCAAAATTGATCTTGTGGACAAGTTTGCCGATACCATCCGCCGCGAATGGAACGCCTGCGGCCTGCGCAAAGGCTATATGTACATGGCGGACGCTGTGACCGACCCGCGCTGGCAGCGTACCTACGGTACTTTTGGCGAGGATCCGGCCCTGATCAGCGAGATTATGGCCCATATTATCCCCCGTATTCAGGGCAGCGACCATGGTGTGACCGAGGATGGCGTTGCGGTAACGACCAAACACTTCCCGGGCGGCGGCGCGCGCGAAAATGGCTTTGACCCTCATTACGCTGCGGGCCAGTGGAACGTGTACGCCACCCCCGGCAGCCTGGAAACCTACCACCTGCCACCGTTTGCCGCGGCCGTCAAGGCGGGAACTTCTTCCATTATGCCGTATTATTCTAAGCCCGCAGCAGCAAAAAAGTGCGGTGCAGCATGATCTGGCAGGCAATACCGTGGAAATGAAACCGTATGGCTTCGCCTACAACAAGTATTTTATCGATACCATGCTGCGCGGTCAGATGGGTTTTGACGGCTACATCAACTCCGATACCGGCATTGCCCACAACATGGCCTGGGGCGTTGAGATGCTGGATGTGCCGGAGCGCATCGGCTTTGCCGTGGCCAATGCAGGCGTGGATATCATCAGCGGCCTGTTTGATAACGAAGCCGGCATGGAAGCTACAACCGCGGCAAAAATGGTTATTATGAAACCCACCCCCTTCCGGAAGGCTTTGCCAAAGAGGAACTAACCCTGACGGATGAAGCACTGGACCGTGCCGTGGCCCGCACCCTGACGGAACTGTTTGCCCTGGGAATGTTTGAGAATCCCTACCGCGACCCGGACGAAGCCGCACGCATTGTGGCCACCCCCAGCGATTGGGAAGCCGCCGCGGATGCCCATCGCCGCAGCGTGGTGCTGTTGAAAAATGACGGTACCCTGCCCCTGACCGCCGACAAGCGCGCGAACAAAAAAATCTATGCCGAAGCATTTTTGAAAAAACGCCAAGCACGCCGCGGATTCCACTGCCGCGCTGCGCAAAGAGCTGGCCGATACCTGCACCCTGGTGGATGACCCCGCCCAGGCGGATTTTGCCCTGCTGTTTGTCTCTCCCTCCTCCGGCGAATATTTTAACGCCACCCCCGGCTATCTGGAGCTGGATATCTGTGAGGACAAGACGGTCTGCAATGTAGATGCGAACGGCAAGCCGATGGCCGACACCCACACAGAAACCACGCTGCATGGGGGAAAACGGCTGGCTGAGATTGCGCATCGGTACACGCAAACGGCGGCAAGGTCATCACCAATGTGAACATAACGCTGGCCTGGCAGCTGGGCAATGTAGAGCCGTTGTGCGATGTGCTGCTGGCCGGGTTTGACACCTACCGTTCTGCTACGCTGGATGTGATTTTTGGCTGTTTTGCCCCCACCGGCAAGCTGCCCCTCACCCTGCCCCGCGGGGATGCCGTGCTGGCCGTGAACGCTGACGGCGTTTGCATCAGCCCCAACGATGTGCCCGGTTACGACAAAGATCGCTATATGCCCGATTTCCTTAAAGACGAGAACGGCAAAGCCTATGCTTACCGCGATGCTGCGGGAAATTATTATGAGTATGGATTTGGGTTGGAAGGATAAGCCTGTTGGTGCGGCAAGGCAAAACGACGTAAAACGATTAGTAATTAGCAATGAGTAAATGAAATAAGGCAGGGCCCGGTGCCATTTCCGCACCGGGCCCTGCTTTTTGCTGATTGGCTTAAAAAATAAATAACAATGAATAAAGAATAATGGTGGCAGACTGCGGTGCGCTGCTCAGAAATATTAGGTGGGTTATGCGTTAAAAATATACGCCAGAATAAGCGTTCATCGTGGTCGGATAAGCATGCCCTACAAGCGATTGCGTTACAAATGCTATGATTTGCAATGCCACAAATCCCGCAGGACGATGACAAGCATCGTCCCCTACAAATCGTTTGTAGGTTTGCGGCAAAGCATTTACGTTTCTCCCCGGCGCGATGGGGCAGCGGGGACACTGCAAATCCGCAGCATCCCCTGCTCCACCTCAAATTCCTAATTGCTCATTTCTAATTTCTAATTGCAGATATACCCTAACAGCTTTCTAACGATTTTTCGCTTTCCATCGCTCCAGCTGGTATTGCTTATCCGCAATCACCTTATCAATACCGGCAGCGTGGAGTTCGGAACGGAAGAGGGGCAGCGCTTCTTCGGGGTCCAGGTAGCCGCTGAGCAGCGCATTGTTATACTTGCGCACAATTTCCAGGCAGCTGTTCACCGTGGGGCGCAGCTCGATTTTTGGAGTATAGGTAAAGCCATATGCTTCGGAGGTTATCACGTCCGTCGGGCTGGTGTATCCCACCTCGGTTCCGTCTGCATTCACCCAGGTGCTGGCGGCCTGGCAGTTGGGCTGACCCCAATGGACGGTGCTCCACTCGTTGGCGGGCAGCTCGTCAATATTGGTCACATGGTCAGCATCCAGGCGGCGGTAGTCCACACCCTCCACGCCGTACAGCAAAAGGTCTGCGGCCTCGCGGTCGGTGTACAGGTATTGCAGCAGCTGCATCCCTTCGCGCTTGTGTTCACTGCGGGAGGAAATGCACCAGCCAATGTTCAAAACGCTGGTGTTCTGCAGCTTGCTGCCCAGCGTAATGCTGGTCAGACGCTGTTTGGTGCTGCGTGTTACGCTGACAACGTTCTGCTCCGCAACGCGGTGGGAGAATGCAACCCCGCCATACATCTGCATCAGGCGGGTGTTGGGCGCATTGGTCAGGGGGGCATCTCTCAAAATCAGACCCTCAGTATACCACTGGTGCATCTGATTGCACAGTTCCTCATACTCCGGGGTATCGTACAGGTTTACCACCTCGGTGCCGGTGTTGTGCAGCAGCACGCCAAGGCCGTTGTTCAGAGGGTCACAGTCCAGCATCATCAGGGTCTGGCCAAAGTGTGGTACCAGCGGTACGCTGCTGGGGTTTTGCTGTTTGGCAGCCAGCAGCAGGGCGTGCATATCTTCCATAGTTTGGATGCTTGCCGCATCGATGCCCAACTCGTCCAGAACATCGGTGCGTGCCTCAAAGCCGATGGCCACCGCAGATGGATTATTGCCCGGCACGGCAATCAGCTTGCCATCGTACCGCATGCAGTTCCAGCGGTCCTGGCTCACAGCTTCTTTCAGCGTTGGGAACTCTTCCAGCCAATCATCCAGCGGTTCGGTAGTGCCATCCGCGGCTAGGCTGAACATATTTTCGGCGTCCGTATAGCAAAAACGTCGGGTTCTTTGCCAAGCAGCAGTTCGCGTTCCAGTTCTGCATTATAGTTGGTGGTGGACTGTTGGGAGATCTCTACCGTAAATCCAAACTTTTCCGCGGTCAGTTCGCTCAATGCTTCGCCAATGCGCTGGCACGCGGCTTCGGAAGAGGACCCTACCGTGCGCAGCTTGATAATGGGCAGCGGGTCCGCCTGCTTGGGACTGCCACAGGCGGTCAGCAGCATAACGCTAAGTGCTATTGCGGCAGCTGCCGCCGCATGATACAGTTTCAGCTTCATTTTTCCTCCGTGTGGCGTTCCTCCTGCGGGGTAACGTCCATGATCTTTTTATAGGTATAGGAAAAATGCGAAAAATTATTGTACCCCAGCTTGGCTGCAATAAAGCCGACCGGCAGCGTTGTGGTGCGCAGCAGGGTGCGGGCGGTTTCCATTTTGCGGCGGGTCACATATTCTTTCAGGCTGTAGCCCGTCTGCTTTTTCATCAGGCGGGTCAGATAGTCAGGGTTCAGATGAACATATTCGGCCAGCTCATCGCGGCGCAACTCACTTTCCAGGTGCTCATCAATATATTGCTTCAGCTTGTCCAGTAGCTCTTTGGATTCATCCACACTCTTGTGCTCTGTCCAGGAGGATGTCACATACCGGATCAGGGCTTTCATCTCGTCCACTGATTTCATGCCGTTGCGGTATAATTCCAATGCTTCGGGCTGGTAGAACAGCTCGTGAATCTTTTCCTCGCTGCCGCCCACGGTAAAGTAGATCATCTGCATGAAGTCCTGATAAAAGCTGCGCAGTGAATCAGCGTTCATCTCGCCGCGGGCAGACATTTCATCCAGCAGGGTCATGGCCTCCTGCTTTACGGCTTCGGGGTAGCCATCTTTAAGCAGGGTGTTCCAGGTGCGGATCTGCGGCACGCGGAAGATATGCGGCTGGCGCGGGGCTTCTTTCAGGCGGAACACCCCGCTGCGCAGTGTTACATTTTCGCCCTGCATGTGCAGCAGCTTTTCCCACAAATCAGGCATCTTGGGCACAGGCAGTTTATCATCCAGATAGAACGCCATGCTGCACCGCAAGTACTGCTGCGCCACATTGCTGATATACATCAGCTGGCGCATGATCCCTTCAAGATCCATCTCCTCGCCCGCAGTATTTTGCAGCAGCATAGCGTAAGAGTGTTCATCCACCGAGGCAATGGGCGAAAGTTCGGAATGTACCGCAAAAGTTTCAGCGGCAATGTTGTTCAGCGCCACAGCAAGCAGCTGCTTTTCCCAGTGGTCTGCAGTCGGCTCCCACCGCAAGATATGGATCAACACCAGGTAGCCGTTCCGATCACTGCGGGGGAAAATCCCCAGCCCCTGCAAGGTTTTGACATCCCGTTCGTTGTGCTGGCGGCTCAAAAACGCGCGGATTGCCTGGGCTGTGATGGCCTGCGCCTGCTCGTTGAACGCGCGGCCCATCTGGGTTAGCTCTTTCTGGTCGCGGCTGGCCTGCACATCTTTCACTGCGCGGGCTGTCACCTGGCTGATTTCGGAATAGGGTGCGGGCTGGATGATATAATCGAACGCGCCCAGGTGCATGGCTTCCTGCGCATAGCTGAACTTGGCGTGGGCCGTTAAAAAAATGCACCGGGTGGCAAAGCCCTGCTTCTTGACCCACTTGAACAGCTCCAGGCCGGTTTCTTCCGGCATTTCGATATCGCACAGCATCACATCGGGCACCGTGTTCAGCATGGCGGCGCGGGCTTCCCTTACGCTGTTGACAGCCTGTACCTGGCTGAACCCCAGTTGGGCCCAGTTTACGCCGTGGCAAAGCCCTTCGGTTACGCCGGGCTGATCATCCACGATCAACAGTTTCATGCTTTTCCTCCTCTTTTGCTTCCTCGGCGGCATCCGGCAGCGGGATATACATTTCCACAACCGCGCCGCCCGCTGCAGCGTTGGTAAAGGTCATGGCAAAATCCGGGCCAAACAACAGGGCACAGCGCCGCTGCACGTTGGTCAGGCCATAGTGGCCGGTGGCCATCTGTTTGCCGGAGTTCAGTTCTTTCATCACTTCTTCGGGAAATCCATCGCCGTTATCCCGCACGGTAATGTTTACCAGCTTTTCCCCTTCCATCGGCAGGCTTTTTGCGGTAATCTGCACCGTCAGCGGGCGGTCCGGGCGGGTGGCGTGCTTCACACTGTTTTCTGCCAAGGTCAGCAGCGTCATGGCGGGCAGCTGCATTTCCTGCAGATCCAGGCTGACGGTAACACGGCAGATTGGCGGGAATTTTTGCCCAATGCCTGTCATCTCCATATAGTTCTGGCAGAAGTTTGTTTCGTCCCGCAGCGAGGTCGTTTCCCGCTTGTAATCCATCACATAGCGCAGATGTTTGGACAGCAGTAAAATCATCCGCTGGATCTGCTGGGTCTGGCCGGTTTCTGCCAACGCATAGATCAGCTTTAAGTTGTTCAGGAAAAAGTGCGGGCGGATCTGCATTTTCAGGGCGGCCATTTCCTGGCGCTCGGCATCCAGCTTCTGCTCGTACTGCTCAATTTTCAGGGTTTCAATCTCGTTCAGCATCACGTTGAACGCTTCTTTCACCTGCTGCAACTCCAAGTTGACCGGGTTCCAGTCAGCACGCACCGAAAGGTCGCCCGCCGAAATGCGGCGCATGGCGTCGACCAAAGCATCCAGCGGGTGCACCACATTGCTGCGCAGGTACCAGATGACAAAGCAAATCGCCGCCAGCACTGCCGTAATGCCCACAGCAAGGGCAAGGTTCATGGCATTGTCCAGGTCCATATCAGTGCTGGGCACATAATATTCCAGTACCAAGCCTTCCGTTTCAGCTGTCAGGCTGATGTAATGAGACAGCTCGCCCTCTTCGGGCCGGGTACCGGCCAGCAGCACGCCGTCCGGCTGGGCAAACGCCAGCATACCGTCCGTTGCTTGGCTGCACTGCGGTCCAGGTTGACCACCGAAATCAGCCATGCACCATAATAGTGCACAGCCCGCACCCAGTATTGCTGGCCGGACACCACATACGATGTCCAGCGCTCATCATTCAACGTTTTGGCGTCCACCATGCTGCGCAGGGTCTCTTCCAGGTTGGTTTTCTGGATCTGGGTCTCGGTGGGGCGGCCAACCTGGGCGGTGGCGTACTCGCTCATCAAAATGGAGTTCGGCTCACTGTACAGGTAAAGGGCGGTGACATCATTGCCCGCAGCCATAGCGGACGAAAACCCGGTGTGCAGCTTATAGCTGTCCAGGTATGCCTGGGTGTGGCCCTCGCCAAAGCCAAGGCGGTGCAGCTCCTCACTGTTCAGCACCTGGCTGGTGATATAGGATTCCTGGATGACAAGCTGGTTTTCCAGCGTGCGGGTCAGCAGGCTTAAATAAGAATCCGCCGCGCTGGTCAGCCGGATGCGGCTTTGTTCCCGCACCACCGCCACGCACACGCCGATGAGCAGCACGATCAGCACCGTGAGCAGGGTCAGCACCAGCGTGATATGCCGGCGGATCGAAAAACGTTTTTATCCAATTCCACAGCAATTCCTCCGCAAGGGTAATTGTTGGTTGGGGTATAGATTGTATAATGGGTGCATTATAACACAAATGTATGAAAGATGTGTTTATAATGGGAACGATAACAGTTAGGAGTAAAACGAAAAACGCTGGATCATTAGCAATTAGAAATGAGGAATTAGGAATGGAATGAATAATTAAAAAAGAATGATGTTGGTGGATCGCGGCACAAAAGCGCCGCTCAGGAAATATTAGGCTGGTTGGTATTTGAAAAAAACGATGAGCCATAGAAATAGCTGTAGGGGGGGCAAGACCGTTCGGTTCCCTGCCACAGACTTAATGGTATATAATACATTCCTTCACGGCGGGATGAGGGCATCCCGCCCTACAGCACAAACTTCAACTGACCTCAAATTCCTAATTGCTAATTTCTCATTCCTACTTTCAAAAATTCTTAACTGCACAACAAGCGCTCCTGCAAAACCCGCCTGGAAACAGCGGTACGGCAGCGCTTGGAGAGAATGTATTTACTTTAACGAATGGCAGTAGCCCATCAAAACCGGGAACGGAGTGCCATCGGCAATCATCTTGCGCACTTCGGCTTCCTTTTCCGGGGGCACAAGGCCGCGCACCCGCGCCCACAGCATTTCAGGGGTAAAGCGCTCGTCCAGCTCAAAGGGCACGATATCATCGGTGGCTTCCAGCCATTTCAGCATCTTGCGCTGCATATCCACCACCACGGGGGCTAGGCTCTCGTCATCAATGCGGTTTGTCATCTCCTGCGGGTCGGCCTGCAGATCATATAACTCATCTTTGCCTACCGTACGCTGATGTACTTGTACCGCTCATCGCGCATCATAATGCCCTTGGCGTGGGCATCGTCCTCGCTTTGAGCTTTCATCTTGGGCCAGTAGACCGTTGTGGTCGGGGCGCCTTTGCCATTCTTGCTGTTGCGGTGGTATTCATCGCAGTGGGTCTCGCCCGGCTGGCGGCCGCCCTCGCAGAAAACGTAATCCCGCACCTTGGCGCTGCGGTCCGCCAACACGGGGCGCAGGCTGTGGCCAAAGTGGGTGTGGGTGGGCTGCACGCCCGCCAGATCCATCGCCGTGGCGTAAAAATCCACCAACTCCACCATGCTGTTGCTGATGCCGGGGTCCAGCGGAATATTCTTCGGCGGCTTGATCAGCAGCGGCACGCGGGTCAGGCAATCCTCAAAGCAGTTCTGCGCCTTTTCCGGCAGGTCAAAATCGCCGGTAAAATCGCCGTGGTCGCTCAGGAAGAAGATTGCACAGTCATCGTAAATGCCCTCTTCTTTCAAAGCTTCAACCAACTTGCCGAACTGGACATCGATCTTCATGCACATGCCAAGATATACGGCGCGCAATTCGTCCCAGTCGGCGTCAGTAAAGTCCTGCATTCCGGCATACTTGCGGATCTCCGCCTCCATCAGGGGCTTGCCGGTGCAGTCATCTGCATGGACCCGCTTGGGCAGCTTGGCACGGTCAATGGTGGAAAAATACGGTTCCTCCACCCGGTACGGCGTGTGGGGATAAACCAGGCCCAGAAACATACAGAGCGGCTGGTCGGCCGGGCGGTTATGGATGCGCTCGATAGCGGCATCCACTACTTCGTCATCGCCGTTATAGTTCTTGCCCTCGGCGTTGCATTTCAGCTGGCCCTCATAATGGGAGTAATAATATTTGTTGCCGGGCTCCCCGCGCTGGTCGGGGTTCACATTACCGGGGCCCTGCTTTTTCTGGCCGCTGTAATAAATTTCGGTCGCATGGCTTTCCGTCCAGCCGGGGATCTGGCCTGCGGTCAAGTCGTTGCGGTCGTTCATCCAAACGTAATAACCGGCCTCTTTCAGCTCTTTCAGCATGCTGGTCTCACCGGGGCGTAGCAGGTGGCTCATGGTGCGGTGGCCGCGCACATGGGGATAAAGGCCGGTAAAAAAGCTGCACCGGCTGGGCACGCAGACGGGATTCTGGCAATATGCCTGCCCAAAGGATACCGCCTCGTTGGCAGCAAAAGCGTCCAGATTTGGGGTGATAGATGCCGGGTTGCCCAGATGAGCCAGCGCATCGCCGCGCATTTCATCCGGGTTAAAAATAATGATGTGTGGTTGCTTTGCCATACAAACCTCCTTGTTTCGGGGCCAGGCCCGCGGGGTGGGATTTACTCGTCCAGTTCGCCCTTGTGGCGGCGGCGCAGCTCTTCGGCACAATCGCCGCGGCCAGTATCTTCCAGGCGCTTGCAGTAATCTTTCAGGTAGCCGCGGCAGTGGAAGGGGCCGCCCTCGGCGATGACGTTCCACAGCGGGTCTTCATGGTAGTTATAAATGTTGCTCAGCATGTTGTCTGCAACCCAATGTTCCAGATACCATGCAGCACGCCAACACAACTCCGGCTTTTCTGCGGCCAGGTCGTGGATTTCATGCGGGTCCTCCTTCACGTTGAACAGCTCCTCGCCCGGGGTCAGGTGGTAGCCATCGTGATAGGTGCGGATGTACATATAATCGCCAAAGCGCACACTGCGCTGGCAGACATGAGCACACTGGCTGACGACCAGATGATCGCGGCCGCCGTCCTGGCCGGTGCGCACACAGTCAGCGTAGCTTCACCATCATACACCACCGGGTTGGGATTGCCAACCACCGGGTTGCAGGTGAAGGGCGGAACGCCGCCCAGCAGGTCTACCAGGGTTGGCAGCAGGTCCAGATTGTAATGGAAGCCATGGGACACGATGTTCTTGGCGCAGCGGGCCACTTGATGATAAGGGGAATGTGGGTGGTGATGTAGTCGGCCTCGCCGTGTTCGCAATAGCTGCCCATCTCGCCCAGATCCTCGCCGTGGTCAGAGCTGATAATGATGGCCATATCGTCATAAATTCCCTGCTCGCGCAGCTTGTCAAACAGCAGGCCCAGCTGCTTGTCCGCGTACCAGATGCCGGTATCGTATTCATCGATCATATGGCGGAAATCATCGGTGTTCTTGATCTCCACCGGCTGGCGCGGGGTAGCGGGGTTGGGCTTGTTGTCATATCCGGTCACTTCGCAGGCAGAATGTCCGCCCGGCTTGGTGGCGCGGTGCTTATCCAGAATCTCCTGGGTCATCCAGGGGTCAGGCAGCGGGGCATCCTTGAACGGCTCGCCATACTCGGTCGGGGTACGGTACGGGATGTGCGGGTCCCACACATGCACATGCAGGAACCAGTCTTTGGTATCGCGCTTGCGGTCCAGCCAGTCCAGCGCTACAGGGATCACCTCGTGGGCAGGTTCCAGGCCGCGCTTGCCGATGTTGTAGGTTTCGTCAAAGCCGCCGTTGAACCACCACGCTGCGTGGCGGTCCGGGAAGCTGCTGATGCTGGCGGTTTTCATGCCCGCGCGGCGCAGTACGGCGGGCAGGTTGTAGCGGCCATTGAAATCGGCCATGCCGCGGTTGCGGCCCTCCCAACGCATTTCAGCGTTCACTCCGCCGTGGCCTACGCAGCCGGTGTGGATACCAAACCGGCCGGTCATCAAAGCGGCGCGGCTAGGCAGGCAGGGAGCATCGGAACAATATACATCGGTAAAGCGCACAGAATCTTCGGCCACTTTATCAATATTGGTGCTGGTGGCACGCGGATAACCATAGCAGCCCAGGTGGTCTGGGCGCAGGGTGTCGATATCTACATACAAAATCCTCATGGCAATATCCCTTTCTACTCTTATTACCTATTATAAAGTATAGCGGCGGGAAAGCTTTCCCGCCGCCAGAAAGTCGGTTGTGATTATCGAAAATCCGACTTTACGTTTTCAGCAAAAATGGGGTTGGCTGCGGCTCATCAGCCATCATGGATTTCAGGGTCTCAAAGTCCAGTGTGCCAAGATAGGTGTTGATCTCTTCTGCGGTCAGATCGGGGTTCACGATGGTCAGCATGCCGTCTACTACATCTGTGGTAGCGCACCAGTTGCCGGTGGAAGCATCGTCCCAGCCATCCATCTGGGCCAGCTGTTCGGCGCTGGTAACGGACATATTGGCAAATTCAAAGTAAAGCGGCTTGCCGTCCGTGCCGCGGCATGCGGTCTGCACATCACCGTTCAGAGCGTTGTAAGTAATGGCAAACAGGGCGCTGGTCAAAACGGAGGTAGACTTGACAGTGGCCAGGTCAATACTGGGGTTGCCGAACGGGTCCTTGGTGTTGAACGCGGTCGTCAAAGTCTGGCCCAGGGCGCCAACACTGGCAACCTTGATGTCAATGCCAAAGCTCTTTTCCACTTCGTCAACCACGGTAGCGCTCTGGTTATAGGTCTGGCCTGCGCTCAGGAAAGTATTGTACTGGCCGGTCTGGATCAGGGCAGAAACGCCGGGCAGCCAGGTTTCCTTGTTGGGGGAGCCGGGATACAAGGTGACCAGAATGCCCTTATCGTTGGCGGCGTTGGTGGTTTCGGCCACGGTGACAAGGTCGGCAATGTCCTGCTCAAAGGTCAGGCCGTATTTGTCGGCAATGCCATTCAGGATGCCCTGACCGATCTCAATGTGCTGCTGGTTGCCGCTGGAAGCAATGCCGGTGGCAATCAGGTAGCCCTCGGTGCCATCTGCTTCCACGTTATCTTTCAGCCAGGTACCAAACAGGCTGCCCAGCTCGGCATTGTTGGAACCGACCGCGCCCGCAAAGTTGGGGTAATCGGTTTCCAAAAATTCGGGGTGCGCAATATAGTTGCCGCTGATGGCATACACCATATCGTTATCGGCGCAGATCTGGCACATCTGGCCGGACATGGATTTAAAGTCGATGATAGCATCGGCACCGGCATCAGCGCAGTTTTCAATAAATGTTTTCGTCGCTGCATCATCCTTGAGCACCTCGGAGAAGATGAACTTGACGTTGTAAGCGGGTCCGATGTAGTTTTCCAGGTAAGCGCGGCGCACGGTGGTTTCATCGTTGGCCTGAGCTTCCGCAATGCCGATGGTGTACTGCTTGGCGGGGGCCACTGCCGTGCTGGACGCCGCTGCAGAAGCAGGCGCACTGGAAGCTGCGCTGCCGCCGCAGGCCGTTAAGGTGGATGCCGCCAGCAAAACTGCAAGCGCCGAACGATGGTGGTCTTTTTCATGGAGATGCCTTCTTTCTTTATAGTGTTCTGCAAAATAAAAGTCGATTTTTAGAATTAGAAATTAGCAATGAGCAATGAGTAATTTGAGGTTAGATGAACGGGCAGTTATAAGAATGATTGGGTGTGATAGACAGATGACGAAAAAGTTTCTCTCCGGCGCGATGACCCTCATCGCGCCCTACAAATAAAATTACCGTTTACCCTACATTTTTAATGCAAACCTCTGCTCCGCCTCCAATTCCTAATTCCTCATTTCTCATTCCTAATTGATTGTGCCAGCTCCTAACTCCTAACTATCAATCCGGTACCACAATCCCCTTCATAAACCCTGCCGGTTTATGTTCCAGGGTCTCGAATGCGGTCTGGATCTCGCTCAATTTGAACTCGTGGGTGATCAGGGGCTTGTTCTGGAAGGTGCCGTTGTTGATGTACACCACCGCGCGGCGGAAATCTTCCGGCTCGCTTTCGGACATCGGCGGGTGAGCAACCAGAATCTTTAAGCCGCGGTCAATGGCCTTGCGGAAGTCGAACTCCTTGCAAACATCGTGGTGGCTGCTCATCAGCACAAGGCGGCTGTCGCGGCCAACTTTCAGGTAATCCTGCGCAGCGTTCAGCAACGCGGGGATGCCGGTACCTTCAATCACAAAGTCTGCCATGTGACCGCCAGTGATCTCCCGGATGCGCTCCACCACGTTCTCATTTTTGCTGTTGATGGTGGCCGTTGCGCCAAAGCCCTTGGCCATTTCCAGCTTGGCATCATCCACGTCAATGGCAATCAGCCCGGCCAGATAGTTACCGGCCAATGCCTGAATGCACCACATGCCCATGGGGCCGCAGCCCAGCACCACACCGTAATCGGCGGCCTGGGGGGCGGTGGCGCGCAACACGGTCAGGATGCACTTCTGCGGTTCGCCCAAAGCGTACTTAGGGTCAATGTTGTCAGCCAGCTTTTCGCAGCAGGCTTCTGGGGTGGCGCGGTACTCGGCAAAGCCGCCAAAGCCGCGGGCCACGGCGCTGATTTTATCCCCTACCTTGAATTTGGTGCAGCCGGGACCCAGCTTGACCACGGTACCGGCGAACTCATGTCCCAGCTTGTGGGGGTAGCCCATAAAGTTCAGGTTGCCGTCCCAGAAATTCAGTTCCCAGTTGCACAGGCCGCAGCTGGCAACCTTCATCATTACTTCGCCCGGCCCCGGTTCTTCCTCTACTTCGTGGATCTCAAAGCGATGAGGCTCCATCAAAAATGCGCGTTTGAACTTCATTGTTTTCCTCACTTTCTGTTTTGTTGTGTCATATCGTTCTTTAATTTATAACAATTTTCAAAAATAAGGCGAATAGCCGCAGGAATGAAACCAGCCTGAGCAGTCAGAAGGCAAAACTATCTGAAAAGCACATTGTATCTCGTTCGGAAGGGCATCCAGCGTCCTCGCCTTGAATTTACGAAGGAAAGACTTCACCGTCGACCAGAGCTTTTCAATAGGATTCAGATCAGGACTATATGGTGGAAGATAAATGTATCGAACACCGGAGCTGTCCAGCAAATTTTTTACTGCCTTTGCATGGTGCGACTTCATATTATCCATTATGAGAACAGAATTTCCGTTCAGATGAGGCAGCAAATCAGTTTCCAGATACCGCTTAAACCTCTCCACAGTTGTTCCGCCTGAGAAAGTCGTATAGCGTAGTGTCCCATCCAACTGAAGAGATGACAGAATGGTCGTGTTCTTGGGCTTGGAAAGTGGTGCGGAATCAACAGCTCTGCTTCCTCCAAGCGAATAGGCATACCGCCTTGTCATATCCGTATTACATCCGCTTTCATCCAGAAACACAAGGTCACTTGCCTTAAATCCAGATATAAGGCCGTTCCAGTCTTTTCTCTTCTGTGCCACATCGGGGACGCTCCTGTTCACTGGCATGAAGAGACTTTTTCTTCCGGCGGTATCCTGCTTTCTGAAGAAAACGCCAGACAGTATCAATACTGACAGGCAAATCCAACGTTTCAATGATTTCCAGACAAGTGATATCCGGCTGTTTTTCCAGAAGCGAAAGGATGTGCTGATGATCTGCATCGGACAATTTGGGCTTCTTTCCACGGAGATTCGTTTGAGTTTCGTAGCTGCCTGTTTCGTTCCGACGCTTCAGCAAACGATAGATCGAACAGGTGTTTACAGAAAAGCACTTTGCCAGTTCTTTTACGCTAACGCCTTTGTCGTATGCTTCCAGAATCAATTTTCGAGCTTCATTGTACAGCATAGTTCTCACCTTCTTTGCCTCTGTTATACCTCTTTTTGCTCAAAAGCTAAAGTACTGTGCTGTATTATTGAAAATTGCTATAATTGCTTCGTTAATACTCCAGTTTTTTATCCGGTGCGTAATACACACCGTTGCCGCGGCTTTTGCGGATGTGCGGCACTTCGATCTTGGGCAGGGTAAAATCATCCCCCGTTTTGTCAATCCAGGCTTGCAGCCTCTCGTTCAAATCGGCCAATATCTCCCGGTAGTTGGTGATTTGTGCCATGTTCATCTGTTCATAGGGGTCATCTTTCAGGTTGAACAGCATCCACGGTTCGCCCGGCAGCAACGTACTTCCAGCCTTCGCGGGTCACGATACCGCGCCATGGTTCGGCGGTGCTGTTCAGGTGGCCGGTTACCTCGTTGCATTGCAGGTAAGCGGAATCCGGTTCCTGCGGAGGCAGCGGTTTGCCGGTTACATAGCCGGAATAATCGTACCCCTGCATCCAATCCGGCACGGCCACGCCGCACAAGCCCAGGGTGGTGGGGGCAACATCCACATGGTTCAGCGGGGCATCGCACAGGCAGGCGTTGTTGGCACCGTACAAAAGCCCCGGTGCCACGCTGTACATGCAGCTGTGCCCGGTAGAGATGATGAACGGCACCCGGCAGGATTCCTCGTATGGGTTGGTTTTGCGGAACCACCCGTGGCTGCCGTGCATATCGCCGTGGTCGCTGAAAAACACGATGTAGGTATCATCTGCAAGGTTCAGTTTATCCAGCGCCTGCACCAAGCGGCCCACATTCCAGTCCAGGTTGCGCACCATGGCGTAATACCCGGCCAGCTCCCGCTGGGCCTGCTGCTTGACCCAGGGCACATTTGGCACATTGGACCGCAGTTTAATATTTTCTGCACACAATCCTTCGGCAAACTGTTCCGGTGCCAAATAAGGGTTGTGCGGCGGGAACACGCTGAGTACCGCAAAGAACGGCTGGTCCTTCGGCTGTTCCAGGTACCGGATCAATTTATCCGTCAATGCGTCAGTTTCAAAGCCGGGCAGGCGGGTGCAGTCGCTGTTGGTACCATGCACGTAACAGTCCCAGGGTTCGTTATTGTTCTCGTACCCCAGCCAATAGTCAAAGCCTCCGCGGTGCTCCGGCTTGACAATGTGGAATACTTCACGGTTGGGGCGGATGGCCGCAGCCGCGCCCTCGGCATCCAGGTGCCATTTGCCAAAATAGGCGGTGTGGTAACCGGCATCATGCAGCACATGGGCGATAGTCTTTTGCTCCGGCGGCAGGCCTTTATCATGCCCCGGCGTGCAGTGGTTGGGGTAAAGCCCGGTCAGCATGCTGCCGCGGTAGGGGCAGCACAGCGGGTAGCCGGATACCGCCGCCGTAAAGTTGACCCCACGCATGGCCAGCTGGTCAATATTGGGGGTGCAGATGTTGGTTTCGCCGTTGCAGCTCAGCGCCTGGGCGCGCAGCTGGTCCGCCAGCACCCAGATCACGTTGGGGCGCTTTGGCATGGCAGATTTTTGTTTTTCCGGCGGGTAGTTGGGGGCGATCATGGGTGGTTCCCTCCTCTGTTATTGCTGCAATGCCTGAGCCGCGGCGGCATCCAGCGGAGCCGGACGGGCGCAGGTGGTGGTCAACTGGTATTCCTTGCCGCTTTCCACAGATTCCAGTAGCCCCAGCATTACTTCGGTCACATGCAGCGAAAGTTCAGCGGACGGGCGGTAAGCTTTGCCGGTCTGCAGGGCATGGGCCATATCGGCCAGACCAAGGCCGCGGCAGTTTTCGGTGTAGGGGGAGTTGACCGGCACTTCCTCAGCCGGGGCATCGCCTCTGCGCACCGTTACGGGGCCTTCAAATTTGTTCATATCGGGCACATTCAGGCTGCCCTTGCTGCCGTAAATCGTCAGGTAAGGCATGTCGCTGTCCCAATAGGCAAACTGCATGTCAAAGCTGATCGTCAGGTTTACCAGCGCGCCGCTTTCCATTGTCAGGATACCGGTTACATAGGTGGGAACTTCCACCGGGAACTGCTGGCCCTGGTAGGGGCAGCGGGGGCTTTTGGCTGTGCGTTCGGGATAGGTGATTTTGCCGCGGCCCACCACACTTTTGACAGAGCCAAGCAGGCTGACCAGCGCCGTGATGTAGTAGGGTCCCCAGTCCAAAACCGGGCCTGCGCCCTCTTCATAAAAGAACTTCGGGTTGGGGTGGAAGGCTTCCGGCCCACGGCTCATCATGAACGCCTGTGCGGCGATCGGCGTGCCGATCGTGTCTGCGTCCAGCAGTTGACGGCAGGTCTGCAAACCACCACCCATAAAGGTATCCGGCGCGGTGCCCAGCAGCAGGTTGTGGGCCTTGGCGTACTCCACCAGCTCTTTGGCATCCTGCATGTGAATGGCCAGCGGCTTTTCGCTGTACACGTTTTGCCGGCTTTCAGCGCCGCCATGCTTACGGCGGCGTGCTGGTCGGGGATGGTCAGGTTCAGCACAATGTCAATGTCGGGGTCAGCCAGCAGTTCGTCCACTGTCATGGCTTTGGTACCAAACTGTTCGGCGCGGGCCTGCGCTGCCTCCATGCGCAGGTCTGCGCAGGCAACAAGCTGCAAATCACCAAACCGTTCCGTGATATTTTTTGCATACACCTCACTGATCATGCCGCAGCCGATCATGCCAATTTTTACTCTGTTTCATCTTGCACAGCCTCCGTTCTATTTTGCGTTTCACGGTTTATTTGTCGCTCTGTCTGTATTATACCGTGGTGTGGCGTGCCAATCAATTCGCAGATTCCATGAAGTAAAATGGCGCTTTTTATCAAATTCAATGTGAAACTTTTCATATAAACATTTTTTAGTTTACATCTTTTTTCACATTCTTTCTTGTGTTATACTGCTTATAAAGAATCTTTCGCTGATGAGGTAGAGCCATGAAAAAAGTAACCATGAAAGACGTCGCCGCAGCGGCGGGAGTATCGGTAGCGGCGGTCTCCCGCGTGATGAACGGCAGTGGGTATGTTGCGCCGGACAAGCGCGAAGCGATCCTGCAGGCCATTTCCACGGTGGGCTACCGCGCCCAGCGGGTGCCGCCCGGCCCCCAGACCCCGCTCATTGGGCTGATTTTGCGCAGTGCCAATGGCCTGCCGTATTTCTCCCAGCTATCCGAAGCACTCATGTCCGAGGCATCGGCCAAAGGGTTTAACACCATGCTGTTCTACTGCGACAGTGTGGATAACGATACCCTGCTCAAACGGCTGGAAACCTTCCAGAATTACAACATCAGCGGGCTTGTGGTGGGCGGCTTTGGACCCAACGCCCTGCGGGACGACGTGTGCATGTACCTGCGCGCCGCCAACGTGCCAGTGGTACTGTTGGAACGCTCACCGGAGTGCCGCGGCGTAAACCGCGTGCTGATCGACAACGAAAGCGGCATGTACACCGCTGCCCGCTACCTGTTGGATCAGGGGCACAAGGAAATCGTTTACCTGAACCGTGATCTGGACTCCGATGTAGAAAAAAGACCCGTCTGCATGGCTTTTTGCGCGCCATGCAGGCGGCCCCGGATGTAAAATATTGGGTGAACAACGGCAAAACCTCCAGCCCGCGCACTGCCTTTACGGCGCTTGAGCAGCTCAAGCAGGCTCACCCTGGTATTACCGCTGTGCTGACCTGGGGTGATATTTACGCCGCCGGTGCACTGCAATACCTGTACCAGCAAAACCTGCGTGTACCGCAGGATGTGGAGGTTGTTACCTGCGGCGATACCTTGATGCCCTACTTGGCCCCGGCCATCAGCAGTGTTGAAGTGTCCCTGCGCGAAATGGCCCGCACCGCTGTTGCCATCATCAACGACCAGCTGGCCGATGGACAGAAAGATTTTGTCAAAACCGTGACCCTGGAACCGCTGTTTACACGCAGAGGGGTTTGAAATCAGGTATGGGTGCGCTGTGCTGCCATTACTGCTCTACCATCTTTGTGTATGCGATACTGAATCACCAAAATGTTGCGAAAACATTCCGTTCCTTGTATAATATGGATATCATCGAAGGGAAAGGTGGGCTGGATCGTTGAAGTATATTTTGATGCACCGCGAATTGCCGGTTGCTGTGCTGAGCATTAACGATACCAGCGGCACAGTATACCGCGTTGAGGATGTTGTTCAGCCCGCCCATCTGCCAATAGGTTTGTTTTCTGCTGACCGCAGGGAGTTTGCAAAGAATCTGAACCTTTGGCTGGCCGGGCGTACCATTCCGGCCAGCCATTCAGGCTTTCACCATGCGCTGGAGGCCCTGCAGATCCAGAAAAAACTACAACTATCCGCCAGTACCTTGATGATGAAGTGTTTTGCACTAAGTCTGTCTGATCAATACTGGCTCAATCCTGCAGAGCAGCCCTTGGAATGGCGCAAGGTCAATTTCTACCATAACGATTTTTCGGAGGATGTCGGCAATATCCTGTTTGGGCAGATTCCGGAGCGGGACAGCATTGATCTCGTTTCCCCCTGCAACACCTCCGACGGCTGGTTGAAGAAAAAATGGAAGATACTGAACGGCCAGCGCGTACTGGTAAAAGGCGGCAGCGGCATGGCGCAACAGGAACCGTTCAATGAGGCAGCAGCATCCTTGCTCTGCCGCAAGTTGGGAATCCCACATGTGGAGTATAGCTTGCTGTTTGAGGGTAGCCAGCCTTATTCCGTCTGCACTAATATGACGACCGACCGTCATGATTTTGTCAGTGGTTATTATATTTTTTCTGCTTTTCCCCGCGGGACGACGTAAGTGCCTATGCGCATTTCCTTAACTGCTGCGAAAAACTGGGTATCCCGGATGTTACGGAACAGCTGCAGCAGATGATGATTCTGGACTATCTGATCTGCAATCAAGATCGGCATTTCGGCAATTTTGGAGCGATTCGTGACGCGGTAACGCTGGAATGGATGGGCTTTGCACCAATTTTTGACAGCGGCACCAGCTTGTGGTTTGACCAATATGCCACCAAAATCAACGCCCTGACCGATGCCCCAGCCAAACCATTCGCTGCCACACAGCAGGAACAGCTTGCGCTTGCAAAAAAGCCTGCAAACGCTGGATCTCACGGCGCTGGATGGATGCAAAGACGATGTGCTTGCTATTTTTGAACAGGCCCATTTTGGCGAACCGAACCGCGCACAGGTTTTGGCCGATGCTCTGGCCGCGCGCTGTAAATTTCTGAAAGAAGATACGCTTGTTTAACAACGACCGCTTCCTGTGCTTTAGGTAAAGCATAAGGAAAGGCGGTTGTTGTTTATCTATAATAAAAACAGGACCCGATGCCATTACGCATCAGGCCCTGCTCTATTTCAAATTTCTAATTACTCATTCTTAATTTTTCTCGCCGTGCTTTCACTCGCCGCCAAAGCTCCTACTTCCTATCTCCGATAGTATTCCGCTTCCGCCCGTGCGATCTCCAAATCCGGCTTTCGGCATAGGCAAAAAAATTCCTTGAACGCAAGGCAGGAGTAGTTTTCCAGCTTGCCATCGTTCTCCACCCAGTCGCGCTTGCAGCCGCCGTGGCACAGGCTGTACCAGCGACAGTCGGCGCAGGCATCGGGTTTGCGCTCGCCCTGCTGCAAAAACAGGCGGGCTTTTTCGCTGTTGGCCAGCTCCGGGATGCTCTGCTCTCCAATGCGGCCCATCTCCCATTCGTCCAGGCAGTAAAAGTCACAGGGGTACACCGTGCCGTCGCCCTCCACCACAAAATAAGCGCCGCAGCTGCCAGAGGTGGCACAGGTGCCTGCAGGCATACCCATCGCCATGTGGATGTAATCGTCAAACAGACGCACACTGGTGTAGTCGCCGTTGACCCAGTCACGGTAGTAAACGTCAAACAGGCCGCACAGGAACTTACCGTATGCTTCCGGCGTCAGTGCCCAGGGCTGCGCACCACGCTCGCCCTCAATGGGATCCAGGCAGGCAATGAACTGCAAATGCCGGACGCCCAGTTTTTTCAGCGAAGCATAGACTTTTTGCGGGCTGCGGGCCACCGCGCGGTTGACCACGCACAGCAGGTTTACTTCTACGTCATGCTTTTGCAAAACATGCAATGCCGCGGTTACACGGTTCCAGGTGCCCTTCCCCTTGGCGTCCAGGCGAGTATTATCATGCAGCTCCTTGGTTCCATCCAGTGAGATGCCCACCAGAACCTGGTTGGCAGCCAGAAACTCAGCCCATTCATCATTCAGCACAAGGCCGTTGGTTTGCAGCGCATAATTGATGTGCACCCTGTCCGGGCGCAGCTCGGCGGCTTTGGCCATAAAAAAGCGGAAAAAGTCCAGTCCGGCCAACGTTGGCTCACCGCCCTGGAACGAAAAACTGACCTGTGCGCCGGGTTCCGCGGCGGCAAAGGCAGAGCGAATCAATGTTTCGGCTTCGGGGCGGGTCATGCCTGCGGCGCTCTGGCCGCAGCGCACGGCGGCTTCGTCAGCATAAAAGCAGTAGCGGCAGCGCATGTTGCACTGGCTGGATGCAGGCTTGATCAAAAAGTTCAGGTTTTGCATTGTGTACCCCCCCCCGGTGGATTTTTACAGATAAACTATACCACAAAATACTGTTTTTCCTCAAGGCTGCGGAGCATGCTTGTCGATTTTTCGACACTAATGCTCTTATTTATGGTAGTTTGGCGTTCTTCCAAAACGGTATGATGAACTTATCAAAATCAACGTACCGGAGGAGGAAAAGACGCATGAGTTCAATCTTGTTTTTCTGTGTCAGTTTTTTTGCGTCCATTGCGGGGGCGATCTGCGGCATTGGCGGCGGTGTTATCATCAAGCCGGTGCTGGATATGCTGGGCCTTGCCAGCGTGGCAACCATCAGTTTTTCTTTCGGGGTGCACCGTGCTTTCCATGAGCTGCTACACCGTGGGCAAAAATATTGTCGCTGGCGATAACCGGGTAGATTTCCGCACCGGCACCCCGCTGGCCATTGGCGCCCGCAGTGGGCGGCGTTGTGGGCAAACAGCTGTTCAGCACCATTGCGGGCATGTTCCCCAACCCCAACACGGTTGGCGTGGTACAGTCGATCTGCCTGGCCATTATCACCATTGGCACTTTTGTGTACACCTTGTTCAAGGCGCGCATCCAGGGCAAGCATATTACCAACCCGGAATTCTGCGTTATCATCGGCCTGGTGCTGGGGCTGATGTCCAGCTTTTTGGGCATTGGCGGCGGCCCCATCAATCTGGTTGTGCTGTTCTACTTTTTCAGCATGGAAACCAAGACCGCAGCGCAGAACAGTCTGTACATCATTCTGTTCAGCCAGATCACCAGCCTGCTGACCACCCTTATCACCCACAGCGTGCCGGAGTTCACCCTGCCCGCCCTGGTTTTGATGATTGCCGGCGGCATCGGCGGCGGCATTGCCGGCCGCACGCTGAACAAGCGGATGAGCAGCCGTGCCGTGGACAAGCTGTTCCTGGTATTGATGGGCATTATTATTTTGATCAGCATTTACAATGCAGTGCATTATATGGGCGTTTGAGGTTCGTCGGAAGACAGGAAAGAGGAGTTATCTCAATTAGAAATTAGGAATGAGTAATTAGGAATTTGAGATACAGCAGGGCCCGGTGCGTGGTTGTAATGGGCCCTGTGTTCGTTATTTTCAATATCGGGTTCTTTGCTTTTTATGTCAGGCAGACAGTAAAACAGCTGTCATGGCCGGGGGGTACGGTTCTGCTGCCGCCGTGCAGGGGCGCAATTTTTTGCGTCATAAACAAGGCTCTGCCTGTTGCTGACTTTTATGCTGATGTCTATGACATCACCAACCGTTTCGACGGCCCAATCTGTTAAAAACACAAAAAGCATATGCCGTTCAGCATATGCTTTTGCTGTTCTTATACTATAGCCCTTTTTCACACCTCTTCGTTCGCATAGGCAACCCCATCTGGCAGGGTATAGTGCAGGTGCAAAGCATTCTCTTCATCTCTCTTCCACTCCGCATGGATCAAGCCGCGCGGCGTGATGACATCGCCGCTTGCTTCACGGAACGTACCCACCTGGGGTTCGATGCGCACTTTTTTGGAAGCCGAGAGCCGCTGGGCGAACGCCAAGGATCACTGCAGGCAGTTCATAACAGAGCAATGCCTCCCACGCATGGCAGTCCGAACGGGTATCTGTGTCGCTCTCCACGCAGGTCGTCAGGTGATTCTCTACCATCTGGCGCCATGTTTTCCCCAGGTCATCTGTCTTTTCGTACCAGCCGCAGCGTTCCAGCGCGCGGAACAGGTAAAAATGAACGCAACAGAAGCCTGCGGAACTTCCGGGTTCCCCACAACGGCTTCCAGCATCTGCTTTCCCTCCGCCGGTTCAACAATACCAGTCAGGACGGCAAATACCTGGTAGTGTACCGAATATTCTTCAATGCCGGGTCCATCCTGAACCAGTGTTGTGCCCTG
>ENA-OQAJ01000014-OQAJ01000014.1-human-gut-metagenome-genome-assembly--contig:-NODE-14-length-40786-cov-6.044369_pt1 | contig 40786 bp, 50 predicted proteins | sample MGYA00242736_ERZ504529 | MGnify/ENA primary metagenome ERZ504529 (study PRJEB26092, sample SAMD00036275) | human gut metagenome | host: Homo sapiens | study: EMG produced TPA metagenomics assembly of...
CCTAAATTGGGTGCAGGCGCCTTTTGTGTTTTATACCGCACTTTTTGAACAAAGCGGGGCATATCGTCGAAACATCGGGCCGGAATAGCCTATTATAATTGAACAAAAGTCTTTTTTGCCTATGTACAAAAATGCCGAACAATGCGATACAATGTCACCATAGCAAGAAAGTCGTGCAGTCCCGTTCAAGCGGGACCGCACAGCAAACCTGGAACCGAAAAACGGCTGGTTCCCAGGGGCTTATCCAAAAGGCCCTGCCGCTGCCGGGTACGCTTTGCTTGCAGAGCAATGGCTAGTGTACCGTTTTGAAAAGGAGAGAGTTTTGTTATGCCGATGAATAAAGTTGTTCACGCCGCACAGCGCGCTGCTTTCAGCGCTGCCATTGATGTCGCCATCAACGCCGTGCGCGGTAAGGGAACCGAAAAGCTGTCCGAGAATGCTGTCAAGCTGGTCAACCTGGCCGAGCCCCTGCTGAAAGACCGTTACCCGGCTTCCGCCTTTGATGCAGCCCGCAAGTTTGTCAGCGACCCCAACGGCAAGTGGATGCAGTACGCATACCGCGCCATCAACGAGATCGACCCCCATGTGCTGAAGATGAACGCCCTGAACCTGGTGTATGAGGGCATGTTTTCCGGTTACAACTATGTTTGTGAGCTGCGCAAAAAAGTATGATTGCAACATGCCGTGGATCCTGCTGTTTGACCCCACCTCCGCCTGCAACCTGCATTGCAAGGGCTGCTGGGCTGCCGAGTACGGCAACCGCCTGAACCTGACCTACGAGGAAATGGACAAGCTGGTTACCGAGGGTGAAGAGCTGGGCATCCACTGGTATATGTGCACCGGCGGCGAGCGATGTGCCGCAAGAACGATCTGCTCAAGCTGGCTGCCAAGCACCAGAGCTCCGTGTTCCACCTGTTCACCAATGGTACTCTGATCGACGATGCTTTCTGCGAGGAAGTCAAGAAAGTCGGCAACATGGCTTTCTTCCTGTCCGTTGAGGGCCTGGATGATGCCACCGACAGCCGCCGCGGCGAAGGCGTGTTCCAGCGCGTTATGAACGCTATGGACATCATGAAAAAGCACGGCCTGCTGTTTGGTACCTCCATCTGCTACACTTCCGCCAACTACAAGGCTGTTACCAGCGATGAATTCATGGATATGCTCATCAGCACGGCGTGCGCTTCAACTGGTACTTCCACTATATGCCCATCGGTGATGGTGCTAACGTTGACTTGATGCTGAATCCCGAACAGCGTGAGTACATGATCCAGCGTGTACGCGAGATCCGCGGCTTTACCGGCGGCAAGCAGATTTTCTGCATTGACTTCCAGAACGACGGCGAGTACATTGACGGCTGTATCGCCGGCGGCCGCCAGTATGCTCACATCAACCCCAACGGCGATGTGGAGCCCTGCGTATTCATCCATTACTCCGGCGCCAACATCCATGACAAGAGCCTGCTGGAATGCCTGCAGCAGCCCTTGTTCAAGGAATATCACAAGGGCCAGCCCTTCAACGGCAACCATCTGCGTCCCTGCCCGATGCTGGAGAACCCCCAGATTCTGGGCGATATGGTTCGCCGCAGCGGTGCCCACAGCACCGATATGCAGCAGCCGGAATCCCCGGAGGATGTTTTCCGCCGCTGCCGTCCCTACGCAACCAGCTGGATGCCCACCGCTGACCGCCTGTGGGCCGAAAAGCACCCCGGTTACGTTGACCCCGAAAATCCGGAAAGCGCTAACAGCTGTGCCTCCTGCGCCAGCTGCGCCGCATGCTCCGCTCATCAGGAATAATTAAATTACTGATTTCATCCGCCCATGGCAAACAGCCACGGGCGGATTTTTTGTGCCTGTTCAGCTTTCGCAGGTTTCCCGCATTTTCTCTTTGCCATTGGCATACACTGAACAAGCGGCCCCCAAAGCCGCCAAAACTGCCGCACGGCCACGAAAGGGGAGATGCCTGCTATCAAAACGGTCATTTATCTGGATGTCCTTTTGTTGGTCAACTTTCTGGTGGCTTACTTTTTGCTGCAGGCCGCCGGGCTGCTCAGCAGTCAGCACGCCGCGTTTTCCCGCATGGTGTGCGCCAGCGGCATTGCCTCGCTCAGTGCGCTGATCTTGTTCGCACCGGAACTTTCATATCCTGCCCAAATTCTGTACAAGATACTGACTGCCTGCGCCGTGGTGGGCGTTGCCTTTGGGCTGCAGGGGCTGCGGCGCTTTGTCACCGCCGTGTGCTGGTATGCCGCGCTCAACATTCTGCTGGCCGGGCTTTGCATTGCCGTTATCCTGCGCACAGGCACACCGCTGCTGCAAACGGCAAATCTTACGGTATACCTGCGCATTTCGCCGGTCGTGTTGCTGCTGCTTTCCGCAGCCAGCTGCGGCGCGGTGTGGCTGGTATTGCACTTTTCGGGCAGCACGCCGCAGACCACCCGGACGATTGGGATCGAGTTTGAACTGTGCGGTGCCCCCGTGCGGCTGCGCGCCACACTGGATACTGGGTGCCACCTGAAAGACCCCGTCACCTGCCTGCCGGTGCTGCTCATCAGCTGGCCGGCGGCAAAAGGCCGACTGCCGGGGGGAGTCAACGCCTTTTTGGGGCAGTGGTTCCAGGGCCTGCACCCCAGTACGCCGCCGGTCGGTGCCAGTCTGCGGGTGATACCCTGCAATACCGCTGCGCAGCACGCGCTGCTGCCGGGGTTTGCGGTGGCGGATATCAGCACCATCACCGAAACGGGGATGCAAAGCCTTGGCCGCACCGCCGTTGCTTTTTGCCCGCAGCCGTTCCAGTCCGGCGAATATGAAGCTTTATATGGCTCAGATTTTTTGTAACCATGCGGCGGGCTTGTATCAATTACTGCCGGCAATCCTCTTATCGCGAAGCACATGATAAATCACACATTATATTCGCTAAATATTTATTTAGTGAAATAATGAGCGAAAACACATAGCTATCGTTTCCGCTGCACGTTATATCTCTGCGTAAGCACAAACCACCCGCCAATGCCTTTATCATAGTTTACCACCACATCTCAAAGGAGGGAAATATTTATGCAGCTGCTGCACACGCTTTGCCGCCGTATCGGAAATTTTTGTGCTACTGTTTGGTGCCATGCCGGATCTGCACTACATTAACGGTCCGGATACGCTGCCCCCGCCGCTGACCCCGCAGGAAGAACAGCAGGCGCTGTGCGGTCTTGCTGCAGGCGAAGGGGCGCGCGGGATGCCTTGATCACACATAACCTGCGCTTGGTCGTTTACATTGCCAAAAAAATTTGAATCCTCCACCGCTGGGGTGGAGGATATGATCTCGATTGGTACGATCGGCTTAATTAAAGCAGTAAATACCTTTGAACCGGGAAAAAATATCAAACTTGCTACCTATGCCAGCCGCTGCATTGAAAATGAAATTTTGATGTACCTGCGCAAAAGCTCCAACCGCAGGCAGGATGCCAGCATTGATGAGCCCCTGAACACTGATTCCGACGGCAACGAGCTGCTGCTGATGGATGTGCTGACCAGCGACCAGGCCCAGGTTGGGGAAGAGCTGGAGCGCAATGCCGAGCGCAGCGCCCTGCTTGCCGCCGTTCAGGCATTGAACCCGAGGGAGCGGCAAATCATGGAGCTGCGCTTCGGTTTACGTGATGGGGTAGAGCACACCCAAAAGGAAGTTGCGGATTCCATCGGGATATCTCAAAGTTATATTTCCCGGTTGGAAAAGCGCATCATCAAGCGTTTGCGTCAACAAATCGAGTCTTTGGTCTGATCCGGCATGCCTTAGCTATTCCTGCGTGACCCGCTGCCCAGATACTGTGCTGGCAGTTGTCTGGGTCACAAAATCCTGGATCACCCCGCCCAACAGGTTCATTTGCGGTTCTTCGCACAACAAAAGGTAATCAAATCCGTTCCGCGTCCAACTCGCCATGGCGTTCCGACCGGGGTTCTGGCTCAGCGTGACTTCTGTGCTGTCAATCAGCACAGTGGCCACGCTTTCGTATTGATAAGCCAGATAGGTATCCGGCACATCCAGCTGCCCGGTTTGAGCAACCCGCAGCCGAACGCCCCCGGCGGGAATCACATTGTATTCAATCTCCGCCGTTTTGCGGTTGATGAGCCAGAACCGCCCCGGAATCAGGATATCAGTGGAAGGGTACATTGTTACAGCAAACCCTGCACTTTCGGTAAAATCCGGCGCCGAATATTCCTCCTGGTAACTGCGCTGCCCGGTGGGTGTGCCGGGCTGCTGGATGCTCTCTTTCTGCCACATCATCGCGGCGGCAATCAGCGCCGCAATGCCCACAACTGCCAAAAACAAAATCAGCCAAAATGCTTGCTCCATCATTACCATCCCCTTTGCTCCATGGTATGTGCTGCGGCTGGGGATGGTGCACATGAGATGGTTCTACCGGCAGGAGATTTGTTCCTTGATGTGGTTCAGCGCGCATTTTTCCAACCGGCTGACCTGCGCCTGGCTGATGCCGATGGCCTGCGCCACCTGCATCTGTGTCTGGCCGGATAAATACCGCAGGGCGATGATGCGCCGCTCCCGCGGGGTAAGGGCCTGCACGGTATCCTTGAACATGATATCGCTGATCCAGCTTTCCTCACAGCTTGCTTCCTGTACGCGATCCATAATGGCTAGGGTATCATCACCATCGGTATAGGCCGGTTCATACAAACTGGCTGGTTCCACAATGGATTCCAGCGCCATGGCAACCTGCTCCGGGGCGCTGCCGACGCGGGCGGCAATTTCACTCACGCGGGGCTCACGCCCGGTTTCTTTTTGCAGGGCTTCCCGTGCCTGCATGGCGTGATAGGCCAGGTCCCGCACCGACCGGCTGACCCGTATGGGGGTATTATCCCGCAAAAAGCGCCGGATCTCACCCAGAATCATCGGCACCCCATAGGTGGAAAACCGCACCTTCAAACCGGGGTCAAAATTGTCGATTGCCTTAATCAGCCCAATGCACCCAACCTGGAACAGGTCGTCCAGGTTTTCGCCTCGGCCCGCAAATTTCTGCACCACGCTCAACACAAGGCGCAGGTTGCCCTGTATCATCTGGGCACGGGCTTCGCTGTTTCCGGCTTTGGCAGCAAGCAGCAGCTGGGTTTTCTGTTCCTCGTTCAGCACCGGCAGCAGGGCCGTGTTCACACCGCATATTTCCACTTTGCTGGTATTCATTCTGCATCCTCCCGTTCTTTTGCATTCAGCAACAGCAGTTGGTTCCGCCCTTAGGGGGATCTGAAAAGTCGAAAATATCGTCTATTTCTGCAAGCATAGCCGGATTTGTGGTAAAGAGCCGTGGAATCCACAAAGGATTCCTGCGGCTCTTTGCCTTAAATCCTGCTTGTGTTTGCGAAATATCCGTCATTTTTTTGTTTTCAGATACACCTTAGTATGGGCACCTGACGGCTGAAAAAGACAGGATGGGAAATAATTGAAATCCCCCTTCCATAAAATAGCAAAGGCAAAAAACAGGCCCCTGTTGAACTATATTTTTGTGCATGCTAGTAAATTTAATACGAACCGCCCTGGCAAGATTGCACCCGCGCGCAGGTTATGTTATACTAATACTTATATTGGAAAAATTATGTTCCGGCGTGCGGTACCGCACCGTGTTGTGCCATGCGCCCAAACAGCAGGAAAAAGGGATACCGATGAAAATAGGATTTGATAACAATAAGTACCTGCCATGCAGTCTGCCCATATCCGGGAGCGCATCAGCCAGTTTGATAACAAGCTCTACCTGGAATTTGGCGGCAAGCTGTTTGATGACTATCATGCTTCCCGCGTGCTGCCGGGCTTCCAGCCGGATTCCAAACTTCAAATGCTGCTGCAGCTGAAAGACCAGGCCGAAATCGTGGTTGTGATCAGCGCCGAGGACATCATCAGCAACAAAATGCGCGGCGATTACGGCATCACCTATGACCAGGACGTTCTGCGCCTGATTGACGCGTTCCAGGGCATGGGTCTGTTTGTTGGCAGCGTGTGCATCACCATGTATACCGCTGCGCCGGAAGTGGAAGCTTTTGAGCGCCGCCTGAATGAGCTGAACATCCGTACCTTCCGCCATTACAAAATTGCTGGCTACCCCAACGATGTGACTCGCATTGTGAGCGATGACGGTTACGGCAAAAATGATTACATCGAAACCGAGCGCCCACTGGTCGTTATCACGGCTCCCGGCCCCGGCAGCGGCAAAATGGCCGTCTGCCTGTCCCAGCTGTACCATGAATACAAGCGCGGCATCAAGGCTGCTACGCCAAATTTGAAACATTCCCCATCTGGAACATTCCCCTCAAGCACCCAGTCAACCTTGCTTACGAAGCTGCTACCGCCGACCTGAACGATGTCAACATGATTGACCCGTTCCATCTGGAAGCATACGGCAAAACGGCAGTCAACTATAACCGCGATATCGAAATTTTCCCCGTTGTCAATGCCATGTTTGAGCTGATTGCGGGCAAAAGCCCTTACCATTCGCCCACCGACATGGGCGTTAATATGGCAGGCAACTGCATCATTGACGATGAAGTCTGCCAGGAGGCTTCCCGCAAGGAAATTATCCGCCGCTACTTCAAGTGCCTGTGCGACCAGAAAACCGGCGGTATCGTCAAGGATGACCGCTACAAGCTGGAACTGCTGCTGAACCAGGCGGGCGTCAGCGTCGGCATGCGCGCCGTGGAACAGCAGGCCCACGCCTGTTCCGATAAAACCGGCGGCCGCCCCGCTGCGGCAATCGAACTGCCGGATGGCACTATTGTAACCGGCAAAACCGGCCCGCTGCTGGGCGCTGCCGCCTCTGCGTTGCTCAATGCACTCAAGCGCCTTGCCGGGATTGATCAGGAGCTGGATCTGGTTTCCGCCCATGCGATCGAGCCAATCCAGACCCTAAAACCCAGTATCTCGGCAGCCGCAACCCCCGCCTGCACACGGATGAAATTCTCATCGCACTTTCCAGCTCGGTTACTGAAAATGCCGCAGCAGCTGCCGCCATGCACCAGCTGCCCATGCTCAAAGGCTGCGATGTCCATTCCACTGTCATCCTGTCCAGCGTGGACGCCGATACTCTAAAAAAGCTTGGCATGAACCTGACCTGTGACCCTGTTTACGAAGAAACCGGCCGCAAGTACCATAAGATATAACCCCGATCATAATTCAAAAGGCCGAACGGTTCTCCTGCCGTTCGGCCTTTTGCGTTATCTAAGGCAACACCGCACAATTCCCGCCTTGCGGCTTAAGCACCGCTCCGGCAGCTGCGGCACGGCATCTGCGTTGCCAAAATGCTCGATAATGTCGGGTTGCGGTACCCGCATCGTGCTTCGGGGGCAAAAGCCCCTCGCACTCTGCGACCGCTGCCCCTGCTTCGGTTCGCTGTTTCCGTCACTGGCGGCGCTCACCTTTGCAGCATCCAGTATTATCTGCGCTTTTGGCTTGACATCTGCCGCACCTCGCTCGCCGTATCGGCACTTAGAATTATGCGGTATTGCCCTAAGGTGTATCTGAAAACAAAGAAATAGACGATATTTTTGACTTTTCAGATACACCCTAGTATGGTTTTGTCAGCCTCGATTTTCCGTTGGTGCTTCCGGTGACGCCTGCCGCTTGTTGTCGGCCTCCATCTTGACCCCGCACAGCCCCAGCGCACGCTGGAAAGACTTTGGCCCCTTATACAAAATACCCGTGATCCCCAGGTTATAGGCTGCCTGGGCGTTCACCTTGGTATCATCCACAAAAATGGTTTCGTCATAGGCAAGGCCGTATTTTTGCATCATCAGGCCAAAAATTTTCGGGTCGGGTTTGCTCAGGTGTACTTCGCACGAGGCAATGCCGCCGTCAAACAGCGGGAAAAAGTCCCGCTGGCGGATTTCGTCAATCACGTCCTGCGAAATGTTGGAAAGGTAATACAGCCGGTAGCCCGCCAGCTTCAGCTTGCACATCGTTTTTACCGTGCGCTTGTTGGTGTGCAGGATGCTCTGCCATTCATCAATGACAGCCTGCACCTCAAAGGTACGGCCGCGCTCAGCAGCGTTTTCCAGCATCAGGCGGTTAGCAGTGCCGCGGCTGATGACCCCGCGGTCCAGCTCTTCCCATTCTTTGCTGCCAAAGGTCAAATCAAACACTTCATCTTCGGCGCTCTTGTTCAAAAAATGATCCATCAAAAAATCCCGCGGCTTAAAATCCACCACAACGCCGCCCAGATCAAAAATGATGTTTTTATACATAAACGGTTTATCCCTCCGGTTTTGGCTTACATCATACCTGCATAGCAGTCTGTATTATCCCTTATTATACACATAATTGCCCCAAAGCACAAATAAATTATTTACAGCATAATCTGTAATAGGTGCAAAATGGGAAAAGGGGTGGTGGCATGACACTGCGTGACTTGAGCGAGAAAGATGTGATTCAGCTGAAAACAGGGGAGAACCTTGGCCGCATTGATGACCTTGCCTTTGAGGATGGCCAGATCACCCAGGTGGTCCTGCACGGCCGCGCCCGAATGTTCGGCTTGCTGGGGCGGGACGATGATTTGTTCATTCCCTGGGCCGCTGTCAAAACCATAGGGACAGATGTTATCATGGTGGATGCCGAAGTGCCGCCCCCGCACGCAAATCACATCAGAAAAGGCTGGATGTAAAATCACTGAAAAATCTTCTTGACAGGGGTGAACATTTTGTGAGACTGTGCTATAATATTTTGAAAGAGTAACTTCCAGATACTGCCACCCAAGGAAAGGGGAGCCCGCCATGCAGATGAACGAAAAGCAAACCCTGCTGGCCGGTGCTGCCGCCCTTGCGCTGATCGTATTTGGTGCGCTATTCTGGATCGCTCCTGTCTGGCAGTTTGGTTATGCCCCGGCTGCCTATCAGCCGCCTGTTTTGCTGGCACAGGCCGAACCTGCACCGGAACCCACGCGGGAAGAACAGGGGCCAGTCAACATCAATACCGCTTCGGCCGAAGAGCTGATGCGGCTGCCCGGCATTGGGCAGGCAAAAGCGGAAGCCATTCTGGCGGACCGCGCGGCAAACGGCCCCTATGCAGCGCCGGAAGACCTGACCCGCGTGAAAGGAATATCCCAGCGCATGGTGCAGCAGTGGGGAAGTGATATTACCGTTGGCGGCTGACCCCGCTGCCCGATGGCGGAGCTAGAAAATAAAAACTGATTTTAGCCTCGCTCAACACCCCTGAACATCCGTAAGGAGGAACCTGTTTTGGAAAACCCGTCGGAGAGCATTTTTATCAACCGGGAACTCAGCTGGCTGGATTTTGACAGCCGCGTGCTGGCCCTTGCCAAAGAAAAAAGCGTTCCCCTGGCAGAGCGCATCAAATTTGCCGCCATTTTCGGCAGCAATATGGATGAGTTTTTTATGGTGCGTGTTGGCTCGCTGTATGACCAGACGTTGCTGAAAAACAATAAGCTGGATATCGTCACCCATATGACGCCATCGGAACAGATCGCCGCCATCACCCCGCGCGTAGCGGAGCTGCAGGCAAAGTGTGATAAATACTATCAGCACTTACTTCCGCCTTGAAAGAGAACAAGTACATCAAGGTCGATTTTGACCACCTGGACAAGCAGCAGGAGCACTACTGGAAAGCATATTTCACCTCTGAAATCCTGCCCATCCTGAGCCCGCAGGTGGTGGACCAACGCCACCCGTTCCCGTTCCTGCGCAATAAAGAAATTTATTATGCCGCCCAGCTCAACAGCAAGAGTGACGGTGTATATTACGGCATTATCCCCCTCAGCGGCCAGTTTGAGCAGCTGCTGTTTATCAAAAATCCAGACGGCACCACAAGCTTTGCCTTTGCGGATGAGCTGATCGCCCATTACGCCGCCAGCATCTTTAATAAAAGCACGCTGCAGAACGCCTGTCTGTTCCGCGTGACCCGCAATGCGGATATCACGGTGGACGAGGGCATGATGGATCATGATATCGACTTCCGCGATGTGATGAGCGAGCTGCTGAAAAAGCGCCGCAAGCTGGCCGCTGTGCGCCTGCAATTCTGGCCCAGCGCTCCGCAGGAGATCGTCAAGTTCCTGCGGGACAAGCTGGTGGTCCCGGCGGACCGCTGCTATACCCAAACTTCGCCGCTGGACCCTGGGCTTTTGTTCCGCCTGGCCAGCCGCGTTTCGGCAGACAGCAACCCCGCTTTTTCCTATCCGCCAGCCCGCCCGATTCAGGCCCCCGCGGATTATGATCTGTATGCCGAAGCCCACAAACATGACGTTCTGCTCTCTTACCCGTACCAGAGCATCCGCCCGTTCATCCGCATGCTGATGAAAGCAGGTTCCGACCCGGATGTTGTCAGCATCAAAATGACCCTGTACCGCATGGCAAGCGATTCCCAGATCGTGCAGGCGCTGATCAATGCAGCGGAAAACGGCAAGGAAGTTACCGCCATGGTGGAGCTGCGCGCCCGCTTTGACGAGCAGAACAACATCGACTGGTCCAAACAGCTGGAAGAAGCTGGCTGCACGGTGTTCTATGGCTTTGATGATTACAAAGTCCATTCCAAGCTGACCCTGATCACCAGCAAGGTGAACGGCAAATACCACTACCTGACCCAGATTGGCACAGGCAACTATAACGAAAAAACCAGCGAGCTGTACACTGACCTTTCCTTCATCACCACCCGGCAGGAAATCGGCGAGGAAGCCAGCGCAGTGTTCAACAATATGGCTTTGCAGCGCCTGACCAGTGAGGCCGATACCATGCTGGTGGCACCGTTGCGCTTCAAGAGCGTTCTGCTGGAACAGATGGACCGCCAGATTGACCGCGCCCGCCGCGGGCTTCCGGCATCCATGATTTTGAAAAACAACTCCATCAATGACCCGCAGATCATCAACAAGATCAGCGAGGCCAGTTGCGCCGGTGTGCGGGTGGATATGATCGTGCGTGGCATCTGCTGCATCAAAGCAGGGGTGCCTGGAAAGACCGAGAACGTCCACATCCGCAGCATCGTTGGCCGCTATCTGGAACATTCCCGCATTTATTGCTTCGGTGAAGGCGAAGACATGACCATCTATATCGCCTCCGGCGACTTCCTGACCCGCAACACCGAGCGTCGTGTCGAAGTCGGCGTGCGGGTGGATGATCGTGAGATTGCCAAAAAGCTGCGCGGCATCCTCGACCTACAGCTGCGGGATACCGTCAATGCACGGGAAATGCAGCCTGATGGCATATATACCCGCGTAAAGCCTAAGCAGGGCGAGCCGCCGGTGGACAGCCAGATGGCAATGTATGGCTACTTCCAGCACGGCTTTGAAACCGCACACCCCGCCGCACCCACCAGAAAGGCTGCCGCCAAACCGGTTCAAAAGCCCAAGCGCCCCACGCCCCATTCCCACAAACCGGAAAATAAGCGCTTCCGCGGTTTTCTTGACAGCCTGTTTGGCCACAAAAAGTAACCCCCGCAAAGGCTGTTCTGCACCATTCCCGCCTGACGGCAGGGATGCCGCATCAGCCCCGGAATGATATGGAACCGCCAAAAGTAAAACGGTTAAGGAGAACATAAACGTATGAAAACCTGTGTTGTAACAGCAACCTATGGCTGCGCTCCCAACAAAGTATGGCTGTACATGACCAACCCCACCCTGAACAGCTGGAACCCGACTGTTGCTTCGGCGGAGGTTGACCTGGAAGGCATGCACATTGTTGAGAAAAACAAGGACGGCACTACCACGGATATCCACTTTGACAAGCTGGATAAGCCCCGCCGTATCAGCTGCACTTTTACCCGCGGCAAGATCCGCGGCGCTTTTACCGCCATCCTGCTGGGCAGCGCCGATTCCACCAGCCTGGAATGCACGCTGGATGTGGAAGGTCTTGGTCTGTTCGCCAAGCCGCAGAAAAGCTGGAAGCGTATCTGGAAACCTTGCGCAAAGTACTGGGTGACTAAACCAGAATCAGATTCACAATATCTTTGGTAAATTGATAAAACAGATAAAGCGGGGCACTGCATTGTGGTGCTCCGTTTTTCTATACCGGAAGCTGCTTTTTCGGGAAGTCTGTCCGCAGAACTTTACACGGTACTTGTGATGCAGCGCCCCGCTTTCTTGCATACCCACCCGCCCCCGCTGCATATATACAAAATATGCCGCAATGCAAAGAAAGGGGACTGCCTATGTGGGAGAATGCCGCCAAACATACTGATACACCACCCGCGCCACCCGCTGCGGCGGAGCCCGGCGAATATGATACGCTGCTGTGGGCACAGATCATCCTGTGCGTGCTGATTGCCGCCGGGGTATTCGCTGCCCGCGCGCTGGAACTGCCGCTGTACAGCACGCTGCGCACCGATTACCGCTATGCGCTGGCCCAGCCCGGCCCCGATTTCTGGAACACGGATGGCTCCCGCAATGTCGTGCGCTTTACACAGGAAACTTTTGCCGAGTTGCGCGGGGTGCTGCGGCAAGTCACCGCCCAAACGCCGGAAACCGCCGCCCGCACCGGCACTGTCCACGGCCAGCCGCTGGCCAGCGCCGAAGCATATCTGCCGGGGGTTATGCTCCAATATCCTCTGCCGGGCAAACCTGCTGTTGAAACCTCCGCTTACGAACCCGTATTGATCCCGTGCAGGGCAAAACACAGGAGTTCCATACCGGTGCGGATCTTTCCGCTGTGCAGGGTACACCGGTTTATGCTGCCGCAAGCGGGGTGGTGCGCATAGCCCGGAATCATGCGAGCTATGGCAATTATGTCCGTCTGCTGCACCCCGGCGGGGATGAAACGATCTATGCCCATCTGCAATACCTGTTTGTCCGCCAGGGTCAGCAGATTCAGGCGGGGCAGTGCCTGGGCACCGTGGGGCAGACCGGCAACGCCACCGGCCCGCACCTGCACTTTGAGCTTTTGCACGCCGGTGTGCGGTATGACCCAACCCGGGCCCTTGCCAAAGCGGGTCTCCAGGCGGAACCATGAAGCAGCCGCACCACATTTTAGCCGTCCGTATCGCGCACCCGGTCTGGACACTCTTTCTCCTCGCTTTGCGCTGGCCGTTGACCACACCGGCATTGTCCGCCTAGGGCTTCTGTGCTCCTGCCTGCATGAATGCGGCCACCTGCTGGTGTGGGTACTGCTGACCCGTTTGCCCCCAACGCTTATTATCTGTCCAACCGGTTTCTGTCTTTCCCTGCGTGGGGTGGTGCTGACGCCAAAGCAGTTTATCATTCTTGCCGCTGCGGGGCCAGCGGTCAATCTGGTGCTGGCGGCAGGGGGCATTGCCTGGTTGCTGGGCCATCCTGCCAGTTACCGCCTGTGTTATTTCATCGCGGCCAATCTGCTTCTGGGGGCATTCAACCTGCTGCCGATCCATGGGCTGGATGGCTGGCAGATCAACTCCAACCTGGGTATCCTGTTTCGTTTCAAGATCCAAACCCAGAAGCATTCCTGCGTGAATTGAGGTTGCATTTTGCGCTGTTTTGGGCTATCATATAAAATAGAAAAGTTGTGTAAAGCAATAAATGAACAATAACTGCCTGCGGTCAACACCTGTGCTGCAGGGTATGGAAGGATGGCAACATGGCCGAATTTTCCCCTAAGTTGAAAGAAGCGCTCAGTCTGGTTCAAAAGCCGGGCCGCTATACCGGTGGTGAACCGGGCTGCACCTATAAAGATAAAGCAAACGTTGATGTGCGCATGGCGTTCTGCTTCCCTGATACCTATGAGATCGGCATGTCCTTTTTGGGCGAAAAAATCCTGTACGAGCTGCTTAACCGCCACGAAAACTGGTGGTGCGAGCGAGCCTTTATGCCCTGGGTGGACATGAAAGAGCAGATGGAGCGCCTGCATATTCCGCTCTACTGCCTGGAAAGCAAGGACCCGCTGACGGATTTCGATATCGTTGGCTTCTCATTGGAATACGAGCTTTGCTATACCAATATCCTTGCCATGCTGGATCTGGCAGGCATTCCGCTGCGCGCTGCGGATCGTGACGAGCGCTGGCCGCTGATCATTTCCGGCGGCCCCTGCGTCTGCAACGCCGAACCGATGGCGGATTTCTTTGATATCATGCAGCTGGGCGAAGGCGAACAGATGCTGCAGGACATCTGCGCCACCGTGGAAGCAGGTAAAAAGGCTGGCTGGAACAAGGACCAGCTGCTGTTTGAACTTTCAAAAATTCCCGGCGTGTATGTGCCGTCCTTCTATGATGTAACCTACCTGCCGGATGGCGGGTGGAAAGCATCAAGCCTAACCGCCCCGGTGTGCCGGAACGTGTGACCAAGGCCATTGTGAAGGACATGGACAGCTTTGTTCCGCCGGAAAATTTTGTTGTGCCCATGGTGGGTGCTGTGCAGGACCGTGCCTGTGTGGAAGTTCTGCGCGGCTGTGTGCGCGGTTGCCGGTTCTGCCAGGCAGGCCAGCTGTACCGCCCGTTCCGCGAGCGCTCGCCCAAGCTCATCAGCGAAAGCGCCCGTGTGCTGTGCCGCAACACCGGGTACGATGAACTGAGCCTTTCCAGCCTGTCCACCTCCGACCATTCCCGTCTGGAGGATATCCTGGACGAGCTGAATTCCTGGGCGGAGACCGACCATGTCAGCCTGTCGTTGCCGTCTCTGCGTGTGGACAACTTCTCGCAGTCTCTGGTGGAAAAAACCACCAAGGTGCGCAAAAGCGGCTTGACCTTTGCGGCGGAAGCCGGCACCCAGCGCCTGCGCGATGTCATCAACAAAAACGTTACCTGGGACCAGATCGAGCGCGGCTGCCGCATTGCCTTCGCGGAAGGCTACACCTCCGTCAAGCTCTACTTTATGATGGGCCTGCCCACCGAAACACTGGAAGACATCAAAGGCATTGCCGATACCGCCCAGCAGGTAGTGGACCTGTATTACAGCATGGAGCACCCCAAAGGCAAGGGCGTGCAGGTTACCATCAGCGTGGCCTGCTTTGTGCCCAAGCCGGATACCCCGTTCCAGTTCTGCGCCCAGGACCGCCGCGAAACCCTGCGCGAAAAGCAGAAGTACCTGCTCAGCTGTGTGCACTCGCGCAAAATCAAGGTCAACTATCACGACAGCGCCACCAGCGTGCTGGAGGGTGTGTTTGCCAAGGGTGACCGCCGCATGGGCCGCGTGATTGAAACTGCCTATCACAACGGCGCATTCTTTGATACCTGGGAGGAGTTCTTCAGCTATGACCGCTGGTTGGAAGCATTTGCTGCCTGCGGCCTGGACCCCGATTTTTATAACTACCGCGCCTTGGGCTTGGATGAAGTAACCCCGTGGTCGCACCTGGATGTGGGTGTGACCCATGCCCACCTGGTGCGGGAATACCAAAAGGCCCTGCAGGCGCAGACCACACAGCCCTGCAACCGCCAGTGCTCGGCCTGCGGTGCCAATAAACTGCTGGGAGGACCCTGCTTTGATTACAGTAAGAATTCGCTTTGAAAAAACGGGCGAAGCTGCCTATATCTCGCTGCTGGACCTGCAGCGCGTGTTCCATCGCATCTTAAAGCGCAGCGGTCTGCCGGTGTATTACACCCAGGGCTTTAACCCGCATATCTATCTTTCCTTTGCGTGCCCGCTGTCTTTGGGGCAGGAAAGCCTGTGTGAGTGCTGCGAGGTAAAAACCGAAGCTGAGAACCCCCAGCTGGATACCTGGTGCGATGTTTTGCAGCCCTACATGCCGCGCGGTATCAAGGTGCTCAGCGCCCAACAGGCGCAGAATAAGGTAGCGGAGATCGACCATGCTTCTTATCTTGTCACTCTGCCCGCCAGCGCCGCCGCTGCGCTGGATGCTTACAACGCAGCCGAAAAACGCCATGGTGGTCAAAAAGACCAAGCGCGGCCAGAAAGAGCTGGACCTGAAAACCATTATCCCGCATGTTGAATATGAACAGGCAGGGGAGCAGCTGCAGTTTAACCTGGTGTTGCCCTGCGGCTCCGGCGAAGCACCGAACTATAACCCCGCTTTGCTGCTGGGCTATTTGCAGCAGCAGTACAACATCCCGCCCTGGCTGTGCAGCGTGCTGCGCACGAAGCTTTACACAAAAAACAACGAAGAATTTTGTTAATTTGCCGAAAAGCCCCTTGCAAAATCTGCCAGGGTATGTTATTATACTTAAGCGTTAGTGCCGCCGAGCCATCGGCGGGGTAATGACACATCATTATACAGGCGGTCCTCTGCCGCTGTAAGCGGGTATGAACGTCGCAAAACAATGGAGGAATTCATCAATGAACGCAATGCAGAAAATGACCGAGGGCATGATCAAAGAGAACCAGCCCAAGTTTGAAGTCGGCGATACCGTCCGCGTAGCCGTCCGTATCAAGGAAGGCGACAAGGAGCGTATCCAGGCTTTCGAAGGTACCGTTATTGCTAAGAAGCATGGCGGCATCGCGGAGACCTTCACCGTCCGCCGCACCTCTTATGGTGTTGGCGTTGAGCGTGTGTTCCCGGTCAACAGCCCGTTCGTCGAGAACGTTGAGGTTGTTCGCCGCGGTAAGGTTCGCCGTGCAAAGCTGTTCTATCTGCGCAGCCGCACCGGCAAGGCCGCCAAGGTCAAGGCTCGCGTCTGATTATCGGCCAATATGCAGCAAAAGGGGAGGACGGTTGGCGTTCTTCCCTTTTTGTTTTATCAATTTCTATGCCAGGCAAGGGGGGCTTGATTGGCTATGGCAAGTGCCGCTGTAACAGAGCGCTGCAAAAAGAACAAAAACCTGCTGGAATGGCTGGATTCCATCATTCTGGCGGTTGCTGTGCTTTCTCTTGTGTTCACCTTTGCCGCACGGGCCATCCGTGTGGATGGGCATTCCATGGACCCCACCCTGCATGATCAGCAGCTGCTGATCATCAACAGTCTGCCGTACCAGCCCAGCCATGGGGATATCGTCGTGATCGACGCCTACACCCCGCACGGCCAAACGCTTATCAAACGCGTCATCGGCGTGGCAGGTGATACGATCGCCATTGATTTTACCACCGGCACCGTGTACCGCAACGGCGAAGCACTGGACGAACCCTATACCGCGGAACCGACCTACACCCGCCTGGATATGACGTTCCCCGTCACCGTGCCGGAAGGCACCATCTTTGTGATGGGGGATAACCGCAACAATTCTTTGGACAGCCGCCGTTCCGATATCGGCTTTGTGGATATCCGGGATGTGATGGGCAAAACCATTCAAAAATATTGACAGGAGAAGCAGATGAGCGAAGATATCATCAACCGCCGCGCGATCCAATGGTTCCCCGGCCATATGGCCAAAACCCTGCGCCTGATGGAAACCGAGATCCGCAACGTGGATTGTGTTTTACAAATTCTGGATGCGCGCATCCCGCTTTCCAGCCTGAACCCGGAAATTGAACGCATCACCTCCGGCAAGCCGCACCTGTATATTATGAATAAAGCCGACCTGGCGGACCCGGATATCACTGCCCAGTGGCTGGCTTACTTCAAAAGTGCCGGGGCTGGCTGCCTGCCCATGAACTCCAAACAAAGCGGCAAGGCAGGTGCAGTCAAAGGCCCCATTGAAAAAGAACTTTCCGCCCTGATGGAGCGCCGCCGCAAAAAAGGCATGATCGGTGCCCGCATCCGTGTGATGGTGGTGGGCATTCCCAATGTGGGCAAATCCACCTTCATCAATTCCTTTGCCGGTGCTGCCCGCGCCAAAGCGGCCAACAAACCCGGCGTTACCCGCGGCAAACAGTGGATCACCGTGGATGATTACGACCTGATGGACATGCCCGGCGTGCTTTGGAAAAAGTTTGACAGTCTGGAAACCGCCACCAATCTGGCGTTCATCGGTTCCATCAAAGATGATATCCTGGATATCGAGGAGCTTGCCTGTGGTTTGCTGTCCGGCGTGCGGGCCATCTATCCGCAGCGCCTGATGGAGCGCTACAAGCTGGATGAGCAGGCTTTGGCTCTGCCGCCATATGACCTTTTGCAGGCCATCGGTGCCAAGCGCGGTATGCTGATTTCCGGCGGCGAGGTTGACACCGAGCGTGCCGCCAAAATGCTGGTCGGGGAATTCCGCGCCAGCAAGTGGGGCCGTATCTCGCTGGAACGCCCGCCGCAGCGCGCAGAAGTGACAGACTGGGAGGCGATGATGCCGATGAGGACGAGCAGTAACCCCGCGTTGTATACATTTGACGCAGCAAAGCGCGCCGAGCATGGCAACATCTGCGGCGTGGACGAAGCTGGACGCGGCCCCCTGTGCGGGCCGGTCTGCGTAGCCGCCGTCATTCTGAACCCGGATGACCCCATTGAAGGAGTCAACGACTCCAAAAAGCTCAGCGAGAAGCGCCGCGAGGCCTTGTTTGACGAGATCATTGCCCGCGCTCTGTGCTACCAGATCGTTTTTATCTCCCCGCAGGAAATTGACGAGCGCAACATCCTGTGGGCTACCATGGACGGCATGGAGCAGGCGGTGGCCGGTTTGGCCGTTACGCCGGACTATGTTCTGGTGGATGGCAACCGCTGCCCGCCCAATCTGGCCCAGCCTGCCGAGGCTGTCGTCAAGGGTGACGCCAACAGCGCCAGTATTGCGGCGGCTTCCATTCTGGCCAAAGTCAGCCGTGACCGGTACATGCTGGAGCTGGATAAACAGTACCCGCAGTACCAGCTGGCCAAACATAAAGGTTATCCCACCAAGCTCCATTATGAGCTGATTGAACAATATGGCATTCAGGATTTTTACCGCCGCAGCTTCTTGAAAAAGCAGGGCTACTGGCCATGAACCGCGCTGACTTGGGTCACATGGGAGAGGCTGTTGCCGCTAAGTATTACATCCGGCAGGGCTACCTGCTGCTGAACCATAACTACCGCACCCGCATGGGGGAGCTGGACTTGATCTTATATAGGGCAGACACCATCGTGTTTGCCGAGGTCAAGACCCGCACCAGCGCCCAGCGCGCCGCCCCAGCCGAAGCGGTGGACTATTATAAACAGCAACGTCTGATTGCCGCGGCAGGCCAGTATCTTCAGCAAAGCCCGTATGCTGATGCCAACATCCGTTTTGATGTGGTGGAAGTTCTGCCTGCCGGTTCCGGCTGGCAGGTCCACTGCATCCGGGATGCTTTTGCCAGCGAATGATGCGGGGCCTATTTTGAGCTGTTTTGGATACAGCAAAACAGGATGTGCAACCTATTTTTGCTGTGCTAGAAAAAACAGGCCTTTCTGTGCGGAAAGGTTTGATAGAGATGAAAAATATATAGGGGGTTTGATTATGCAGTTCCAAAGCACACGCGATCCCAACACCATCGTTTCTTCGTCGGAGGCCATTCTCCGCGGTTTGGCACCGGACGGCGGCCTGTTCGTTCCCACCGCGTTCCCCAAGGCAGAGCTGGAAGATTGGAAATCCCTCAGCTACCCGGAGCTTGCCCAGAAAGTTCTGGCTGGCTTTTTGACAGATTATGACCCGGCTTTCCTGGGTGAAGCTGCCGCTGCAACTTATGGAGATGCCTTTGCCGGTAAGGCGGGTTATGTCCAGAAGGTTCACGATGCCTGTACTCGCTAGAATTGTGGCACGCCCGACCTGCGCCTTCAAGGACTATGCGCTCCAGCTGATGCCCAAACTGCTGGTTCAGGCCAAAAACCTGGGCCGCACCGAAACGACCCGCATTCTGGTGGCAACCTCCGGCGATACCGGCAAGGCTGCGCTGGCTGGTTATGCAGGCCTGCCGGGCATTGAGATCGAAGTGTTCTATCCCGATGCCGGTACCAGCGAAATCCAACGCCTGCAGATGGCCACCCAGGCAGGAGATAACGTATCCGTCTATGCCGTGAACGGCAACTTTGACGATGCCCAGACCGGCGTGAAACGCGTGTTTGGCGATGCTTCGGTTGCTGAAGAACTGGAAAAGCGCAATATCTGCCTGTCCAGCGCAAACTCCATCAACTGGGGTCGCTGGTGCCGCAGATCGTGTACTACTTCTATGCCTACTTCCGCCTGGTGGAGCAGGGCAATGTTGCCTGGGGACAGCCGGTGGACTTCTGCGTGCCGACCGGAAACTTTGGCGATATCCTGGCCGGTTATTATGCCAAGCAGATGGGCCTGCCTGTGGGCAAGCTGGTTTGCGCTTCCAACAAGAATAACGTCCTGACCGACTTCATCAAGACCGGTACCTATGATGCCCGCCGCACCTTCTACAAGACGACTTCGCCGTCCATGGATATCCTGATCTCCAGCAACCTGGAGCGCCTTCTGTACCATGTCAGCGGCAGCAGCGCCAAAGTGGCAGGCTGGATGGCTGACCTGGCAAAGACCGGTATGTACACCGTCGATGCCGAGACCCTGGCCCGCATTCAGGCATCTTTTGCCTGCGGCTGTGCTGATGATACAGCTGGCGCTGCAGAGATCAATGCCCGCTTTGAGCAGGACAATTATCTCTGCGATACCCACACCGCCGTTGCGTTCTGCGTAGCTGAGACGGTGCGCAGCGCGGCGCCTATGGTGGTGCTTTCCACCGCCAGCCCGTACAAGTTCCCGCGCGATGTGCTGGCCGCGCTGGGTGAAACTGCCCCGGAAAGCGACTTTGCCGCCATGGCTGCTCTGAATGTCAAAACCGGCTGCCCGGTTCCGGCTTCCCTCAGCGTGCTGAACACCCTGCCGGTGCGGTTCAATACCGTCATTGAGCCTGCCGCCATCCGGGATGCCGCGCTGAAATAAGCGGCATTAGGGGCGTGCATTACACGCATTAAGTAAGCACTGCCAGGCCCGCAAACGCAGCCCGGCAGCCGCCGGTAAACTGTGGTTATACTTCGCTGAAGGTTTCGCACATTGTTTCTGTGCCGTTGTTGGCGCGGTGGTTCACGTGAATCTCATGCGCTGTGCAGCAGCAGGAGCCATTGTTGTACACACAGTTTTCTACATCACAGCAAATTCCGTTGATTACGTTTTCTTCCATCATGGTGCTTCTCCTTTCTTGGTAAGGCACAAAAGCGTTTGCTTTTGCGTGCTCTATCAGTATGGGCAGAATACACCAGAATATACTGCCGGGGGTGCATATGGCAATTTTTTGTGGTTGGTGATCTTCACCTTTCTCTCGGCGGGGATAAGCCGATGGATGTTTTTGAAGGCTGGGAAGGCTATCTGCCCAAGTTGGAAGCAAACTGGCGCACGCTGATCTCCCCGCAGGATACAGTCATTCTGGCGGGGGATACCAGCTGGGCCATGAAGCTGGAGGACACCAAAACCGACTTTGCATTTATCCAAAACCTGCCGGGTCAAAAATGGCTGCTGAAAGGCAACCATGATTATTGGTGGACGACCGCCCGCAAGATGGAGCGCTACCTGACAGAAAACGGCTTTGATACCATGCACATCCTGCATAACAATGCCTGCATGGTGGGGGATTATGCCTTGTGCGGTACCCGCGGCTGGCCGTTTGACGATACCAACGCCCAAGATGCCAAGATCATGGCGCGCGAAGCCGGCCGCTGCGCATGTCGCTGCAGGCAGGGGGGAGCGCACAGAAAATTGCATTTCTGCATTACCCGCCAGTTTATCCCGGCGGGTGCGCACAGCCGTTGGTGGATATCCTGCATGAGTTTGGCGTGCAGCAATGTTATTACGGCCACCTGCACGGAAAGTCCATCCGCGGGGCTATCCAGCGCGAAGTGGATGGTATCCGCTACAAGCTGGTTTCGGCGGACGGTTTGCATTTTTGCCCTTATAAAATCTGTGATTAAAGCATTTGTTTGCAGCTTTTTTCAATTTTTTTGCCTGTAAGGGGAATTTTATTTCAAAATGGGCTGGTATTCTTTGCCGGTACATGATATAATACATTGTATTTCTATGTTTGGAGGATTTTCAAATGAATCTGATTTCCTGTGAAAAGCTCGAAAAGAGCATGGTAGAATTGCAGTTCTCTATCGACGCTGAGACCTTCAAGGCCGCTGTGAACAATGCGTTCAAGCGCGAAGGCAAAAAATATGCCATTCCCGGCTTCCGCAAGGGCAAGGCTCCCCGTCATATGATCGAGAAGATGTACGGTTCTGACATTTTTCCATTATGACGCTGTCAATGATCTGTTCCCGGAGCTTATGAGGCCGCTGTGAAGGAAGCAAAGATCGATGTTGTCGGCCGCCCCGATCCCGAGGTCGTTTCCATGTCTGAGGCTGATGGCGTTGTGCTGAAGGTCAAGGTTGCTGTCAAGCCCGAAGTTGAACTAGGCGAGTATGCCGGTTTAACTGTGACCAAAGAAGCCAAGAATGTCAACGAGGCAGATGTTGACGCCGAAGTGAAGCGCATGCAGGACCGCAACGGCCGTCTGCTGACCCGTGAGGGCGCTGCTGAGAACGGTGATACCGTTGATATCGACTTTGAGGGCTTTGTTGATGGCAAGGCTTTTGAGGGCGGCAAGGCAGAGCATTACTCTCTGGTTCTGGGCTCCGGCTCCTTCATCCCCGGTTTCGAGGATCAGGTTGTTGGCCATTCCGCTGGCGAAGAGTTCGACGTCAACGTCAAGTTCCCCGAGGAATACGGCGCTGCCGAGCTGGCTGGCAAGGATGCAACCTTCAAGATCAAGCTGCATGAAGTCAAGTACAAGGAGCTGCCCGCTCTGGATGACGACTTTGCAAAGGACGTCAGCGAGTACGACACCCTGGACGAGCTGAAGGATTCCATCCGCAACAACATCAAGACCAATCTGGACAAGCAGGCTGAGCAGAAGGTCGAGAACGATCTGATGGATCAGGTTATCGCCAACATGAAGGCTGATATTCCTGACGCCATGGTTGACAGCCGCATCGACGAGCTGGTTCAGGACTTCGAGTACCGCATTTCTCAGCAGGGTCTGAAGCTGGCTGACTACCTGAAGTATATGGGCATGAACATCGAGCAGTTCCGTGCACAGTTCAAGGAGCAGGCTGACAAGCAGGTCAAGATGCGCCTGGCAATGGAAGCTATCGTTGCCAAGGAAGGCATCACCGCTTCTGACGAGGAGTTCGAGGAAGAAGTTAAGCGCATTGCTGACGCTTACAAGATGGAAGCCGACAAGGTTAAGAGCATTGTGGACGCCGCTGCTGTTAAGGCTGACCTGGCAATCAATAAGGCAATCGACTTTGTTAAGGAAAAGGCTAACGTTGTGACCGCTGAGCCCAAAGAAGAGGAAAAGCAGGACTAATCCATAGCCTTGGCTTTGCCCGATAGCAAGATTGTATAAAAGCCGATACAGCGTGCTTTGCCGTTGTATCGGCTCTTATCGAATCATGGAGATTTGTTCTCCGCTCTCCGGGCTGTAACAGCCCGGAACCATTACCATTGTTTTAAGGAGGGAACCGAATGAGCCTGGTACCTTATGTTGTTGAGCAGACTGCGCGCGGTGAGCGCAGCTATGATATTTTCTCCCGCCTGTTGAACGACCGTATTATCGTTCTGAGCGAGGATGTCAACCCCAATTCCGCGAGCGTGATCATTGCACAGCTGTTGTATCTGGAAGGGCAGGACCCCGAAAAGATATCAGCTTCTACATCAACAGCCCTGGCGGTTCCATTACCGACGGTATGGCCATCCACGATACCATGAAGTATATCAAGTGCGATGTTTCCACCATCTGCGTGGGCATGGCTGCTTCCATGGGTGCATTTTTGCTGGCCAGCGGCACCAAGGGTAAGCGTTTCGCCCTGCCGAATTCTGAGATCCTGATCCATCAGCCGCTGATTTCCGGCGGCCAGGGCGGTGGCCTTTCCGGCCAGGCAAGCGACATCCAGATCCATGCCAACCACCTTGTGCAGATCAAGAAAAAGATGAACCGCATGCTCAGCGAGTATACCGGCCAGCCTCTTGAGGTTGTGGAGAAAGATACTGACCGCGATAACTACCTGACCGCAGAGGAAGCCAAGGCCTATGGCCTGATCGATGAGATCATTGTAAAACACTAAAACCGGGGGGAATTAGGAAATGGCAAATTCGATTTCCGGCAAGGACGGAAAACGTGAAATGATTTGCAGCTTTTGCGGTCGTTCCCAAAGCCAGGTGGATCAGCTTATCATCGGCCCCGGCGTAAACATCTGCAAAGATTGCATTGATATGTGCTACAGTGCCCTGTATAAGGATGGCAACGTACCCGAACCGCCGCGCGCAACGCCGGAACGCCGCGCTGCGGCTTCTCGCGGGCATTCCGGCGTTGACCCTTTGGCGGATGTCAACATCATGACGCCTGCTGAGATCAAAGCTGGCCTTGACCAGTATGTCATTGGTCAGGACGATGCCAAGCGCGTGCTGGCAGTTTCTGTCTACAATCATTATAAGCGCATTCTTTCCGGGCAGGAAAGCCATGTAGAGCTGCAAAAGTCCAACGTACTGATGCTTGGCCCGTCCGGTACCGGCAAAACCCTGCTGGCCCAGACGCTTGCCAAAATGCTGAACGTTCCGTTTGCGATTGCGGATGCCACCACCCTGACCGAAGCCGGTTACGTTGGCGAGGACGTTGAGAACATTCTGCTCAAGCTGATTCAGGCTGCGGACTTTGATATTCCCAAAGCCGAAGTTGGTATTATCTATGTGGACGAGATTGATAAGATCACCCGCAAGAGCGAGAACCCATCCATCACCCGCGATGTTGGCGGAGAGGGCGTGCAGCAGGCATTACTGAAAATTCTGGAAGGCACTGTCAGCAATGTGCCGCCCAACGGCGGCCGCAAACATCCGCAGCAGGAATTCATCCAGATCAACACCAAGAACATCCTGTTCATCTGCGGCGGTGCCTTTGACGGCCTGGAAAAGCTGATCCAGACCCGTACCGACAAGAGCACCCTCGGCTTTGGCAGCCAGCTGCGCACCAACCTGGACAGCGAGGAAACCCGTCAAAAGCTGCTGCGCAAAGTGGAACCGGACGATCTGGTCAAGTTTGGCCTGATTCCGGAGCTGATCGGTCGTCTGCCGGTTGTGACGGTGCTGGACCCGCTGGACGAGGAATCTTTGATCCGTGTTCTGACCGAGCCGAAAAACAGCATTGTGCGCCAGTACAAAGAGTTGCTGGCTATGGACAGCGCTGAACTGTCCTTTACGGATGCTGCCCTGCGTGCTATCGCCCAAAAGACCATTGCACGCAAGAGCGGCGCCCGCGGCCTGCGGAGCGTGGTGGAGGATATCCTGATCCCCATCATGTACGAAATTCCGTCTGACCCCACTATTACCCGTGTTACCATTGATGCGGACACAGTGAATGGCGGCCAGCCGCACCTGGAATATGGTGCCGTGCGCAAGCGCTATAAAAATAAGGCAATCATCAAGCAGTAAATAGCCCAATCAAAGCAGCAGCCCCTGCCGCTGTAGAATGTAATTGTTCTACGGCGGCAGGGGTTTTATTGTTTTGTATGTTGATCAATGTGTAAGCTGATGCCGGTCATTCCGGGGTTGCGGCTCTGCAGCCTTCCTTTATAGCGAGCGGTGTCAAGGTCGCATAAATAGGGTATTTTCAAAAAAAACATGCTGCGTTTCCTCATTTGGCGCACCCTCCGTCCGCTGGCAGCCGCTATCAATGGCATCCGGCAGGGGAGCACTCTCCTATACCATTTCAATCCGCACAATGTTACCACGCACAAGAGTTAGAACGAACTGACAGCAGCGGCTTTGCTATAAGAAATAAAGCCGGAATTGTCAAAACCTACACGGTACACCTGTTATTGCTTTAGGCAATACCGCATAATTCTAAGTGCCGATACGGCGAGCGAGGTGCGGCAGATGCCAAGCCAAAAGCGCAGATAATACTGGATGTCTTATCGAGCATTTTGGCAACGCAGATGCCGTGCCGCAGCTGCCGGAGCGGTGCTTAAGCCGCAAGGCGGGAATTGTGCGGTGTTGCCTTTATCTTATTCAGGCACTTTAAGGCACGAAACAACACCTTTAGGCTAAAGGGCTGAACCGTACTATTCCACGCTGCTTTCCCAATAAAAAATTCCCCCGATGCAAAAGGCTTATCTTCTGCATCGGGGGAATGCGATTTATGGTTTGATTTTACTCAATCACAAGCAGCAGGCTCATTTTGAACTTGCCTTGCGGGGTAACGCTGTGCAGGCCGTTTTTGTCAAAGCGGAAACTTTCGCCTGCGTTCAGCTCGTAATCCTGACCCTCATAGTCAATGATTGCTTTGCCTTCCAGTGCGGTCAGGATGCGTTGCCGGGGGCGCGGTGTGGGGGCAGGCTGGTGCCCGCATCGAATGCCATCAGCACAAACTTCATGTTGTCTGCGTGGACAAGGTCAACATTGGCAATGCTGACCTCTTCGTAAGAAATCAGGTCTTTCAGGGCTGTGGGCTGGCCAGCTTTGATGATGTTGTTCAGGATAGCATTCTCCTTTTTCAAAATAATTTCAGTATAGATCATACCGATATCCGTGCTGGTTCCACACAGTGTTTTGGGCGGAACAGCCAGAAAATCATCCCCCGCAAAGGGGACTGCCCGGCCATCTTCGCCTAAGATAAAGCGGCCGTTGCCCATAGCACCCACATACAGGGTCGTACAGTCATAGCTTTCCGGCGTAATGGTAGTACCCGCCCCAAGGGAAAACCAGGTGACCGGCACCTCTTTGCCAAGGTTTGCCGGGCGGGAGACTGTCATACAATCACGGATGGGGCGCATTTGCGCAATGGTAAAAGGTTGGTGTTCCATGCGGTATACCTCACAGTGAGATTCGTAGGCTAAAGCATCGGCATTTCTATTGGCCGCCTGTTCAAAATGGATTCCTGCAGTTCCCGCAAAATCACATTTCCCCGGCACAAGCTGGATGCCCTGCAAAATGCAGGCGGGCTGCGGTGTTTTTACTTCAGCGTTGTGGGGCGGTCCAGATAAATCACTTTGTTGTCAGAAATAAAAGTCTGGAAGTTATACAGGATCAAGATTTGGTCATAGCCCTCTTTTTTTAATCGTGGAATCTAACCCATAGGCCAGCCCGCGGAAATCCACCACGCCAATTTTCGCATAATTCGCCGTCAAGTAGGGGATAAAGCTGTTGGCATAACTGTCCTTTACCACCAGGATGCTGCCCGTCCCGTTGCCCTCAATCACCGAATAACCGTTGTTGCCATCCAAAAAAGCTCCATACTTGTCACGAGTATCCAGCTTGGCAAGGTTCATCAGGCCCTCGGTTTTCACCGGTTCATAATCTGCTTCGCCGTTTACTTTATAAACCGTCATCTGGTTGGGCAGATCATAATAGCTGAAACTGTCCGCCTGTGCATTCCAGCGCCGCGTAGCAGAATAATGCGTGCCGTAAAAATCGGGGACGGTAATTTTGGTATAGGCATTGCAGTCAAACGGCGTCAGATTTTTCAGCGTGCAGAACTGCTGATAAGCACGGTAAGCACCATCCGGTGTCCAGTGGTGGTCGGTCTTAAAGTACAGATACTGGTCCTTATTGGCGCGGTAATCGTCGCGCATATCGATCACATCTGCCCCGCTGGCCTGCACTTGGGCAAAAATGTCATCCAGCATGGCATCTTCGTCCACCATGGGGGCATTGGCCGGCAGCATTTCCGGGTAGATATCGCTGGCCGAAGGTGCCAGCAAAAAGTGACCGGCCGGGGTAGGCGCTGGGCAAGTTTGTGACGGCACTGATATTTTTCCCCAGCTGCTTCTCAGTATCCGTACTGACAGTAAACAGCTTGGTGAACATCCAGCCATCTTTGCCGTTTAGGATGCCGCTTTCCTCCGTTTTGCCAAACGCGAGGGCATTGACGGCGCTTTCCAGGTTGATCCACCCATCGCGCAGGGCAACCTGGTCCTGCAGATAGGTAGAAAAATCATCCTGCCATTTGCCGTTCAGCAAAATTTTTACGCTGAACACTGGCATTTGCGCCAGTTTGCGGTTTTCCAGCTCCGAGTTCTCGCGCTTGGGCCAGAACAGGTTGACCAGTGCAAACCCGCACAGCAAGGCGGCAAAAACAATCAGGGAAGCTGGCGGCAGATGACGGTCGGATCTGCGGTGAACATATTTTTCCATAAAGCCATCCCTCCCCTTAAAAGTTTGCATACAGTGCGGTGGAACCCGTTGCTGCTACCACATACGCCGTGCACAGAACAAAGCAGACGCCGCAAAGCGCTGCCCGTAGCGGGGCTTTGCCTTTGCACCACTGCCAGAACCGTCCCGGCAGTTGGGTGGAGCAAACGCAGCACACAACCAGTAGCACCGCATAATTGCGCAGGAAATACAGCGCCGAAACGCCGCCCTGCGGGATGAACAACCGGCTGAGCAGCAGCCCCAGCGGTGCACCGGGGGCGTTGCAGGTGAACAGCCCCCAGCCCAGCACCACCAGGAACAATGTGTAAATGTGCGGCCAGACCTTGCCTTTTTTCAGGTACTTCATCAAAAAGTTCTTTTCGATGACAAGCAGCACGAAATAGTAAAGGCCCCAGCAGATAAAGTTCCAGTTCGCACCATGCCAGATGCCGGTCAGCGCCCAGACGGCCAGCATGTTCAGCATCTGGCGCCCGGCACTGCAGCGGTTGCCGCCCAGCGGGATATAAATGTAATCCCGGAACCAGCCGGAAAGGCTGATGTGCCACCGCCGCCAGAATTCGGTAATACTGCCTGAAATGTACGGCAGGTTAAAGTTCGCCGGGCATTCAAAGCCCATCATCAGGCTCAGGCCGTTGCTCATCTCCGAGTAACCCGCAAAGTCAAAGTACAGCTGCAAAGAGTACGCAATAATGCCCAGCCATGCCAGCGGCAGGGAAGCGTTCGCCAGCCCAATGCCGCCCGTTCCGATGATATCCTGCCAGAGCGCCGCAATGGAATCCGCCAAAATCACCTTTTTGGCAAGGCCGAACACAAACATTTCAGCACCATCCTGCGCTTTTTGCAGGGTGCAGCGTCCCTGTGTCTGGTGTAGGACATCCGCCATATCCCGGTATTTCACGATCGGGCCAACGATCAGCTGCGGGTACATCAGAACATATACCGCAAAGACCACCGGGCTGCGTTCCGCTTTTACCTTGCCGGTATACACATCCGCAGTATAACTGATGAGCTTAAACGTATAATAGCTGATGCCCAGTGGCAAAACATCCAAAAAACTCAGCTTGGCAAACCCGGTGGAAGCGATAACGTTGAGCGTGTCCAGCAAAAAGTTCGTGTATTTGCAGTAGACCAGCGCCGCTGCCGTCAGCACAATGGCAGCAATCAGCACGATTTTTCGCTTGCCCCCGGCGGGCAGGCTGGCAAGCAGAAGCCCCGCCGCATAGTTGATGGCAACCATGCCCACGGCCAGCGGCAGCCATGTAATACCGCCCCAGCAGAAAAACAGCAGGCTTTCCACCAGCAGCACCGCATTTTTGACCCTGCCCGGCACAAGGTAATACAGCCCCAGCGCCAGCGGCATAAAACAGAATAAAAAGACAACGCTGTTAAAATTCACAGCGGTTCCTCCTCTCTTGGTTCGAGGGAGTGTGGGGAACAGCCCACCAAAAAAACAAGGCCGCAGCCTGTTGGGGCGCGGCCTGTTTGGTATCGGTTTGTGCTATCAGGCAAGTGCCCCGTCAATGGCGGTGTCGATTGCGGAATAATCCGGGCCATTCACACCGGCAATGACCATGACCACAACATTGCCTTTTACCACAATGCGTGCATCCTGTGCCTTGGCAACTTTATCAGCAAAGTCAGCATACAGCGTGCTGCTCATTGATTCCTTATAGGCTTCCAGTTCAGCTTTCACGGCGTCAGCGGTGCCATCTTTGACTTGGGCGGCGAATACCAGAGCACAGTCTGCCTGGTCGTTGGTCACATCGCCCTGGAAAGCAACAATGTTATCCGGGGTCAGGTTCATCTCGTTCTCCATGGAGAAGTCATCGATGGCACGGGCATTGGGCACTTCGTTCACAGCCTCAATGGCGGTCACGATGGCGCCCAAATCCACGCTGGCAGTGGCTTCCTCGGTGGAGGAAGCATCGGTGCTGGCTGCCTCAGAAGCCGTGCTGCTGGCAGCTTCCGAAGAAGCACTTGCAGAGGAAGAAGCGCCGCTGCCGCAGCCAGCCAGCAGGGTGGCAAACAAAACGGCTGCCGCCAAGGCAGAAATCAATTTTTCATAATATAGTTCTCCTTTGTTGGTTCGGGGTTCAAATTTATCTCTTTTGGCCCTCTGGGAATTTAGATCACCTACTATAGTACACCAGAATAATGTACTTATATAGGATACACGATTTACACCTGTTTTTCAAGTCCCGCAGTAAATCTCACACACTTTCACATCCACAATTTTGCGCAAAAATACCGGCGCTTGACAAACTTCGCCCGCCACCTTACACTTTGAAATACAGAATCCATGTAACTTATAAGGCAACACCGCACAATTCCCGCCTTGCGGCTTAAGCACCGCTCCGGCATCTGCCGCACCTCGCTCGCCGTATCGGCACTTAGAATTATGCGGTATTGCCATAAAATAATGGAGGAATCCCCCTTGCAGAACTACAAAGCCAGACAAACCGCCCTGCTTGGCATGCTGTTTGCCCTTTCCATGGCGCTCTCTTTTTTGGAATCCATGCTTACCCCGTTTTTTGGCCTGATGCCCGCCATGAAGCTGGGGCTTTCCAATATTGTTGTCATGTACGCCGTTTTGTTTTTGAACCGCCGTTCGGCGCTTTATCTTGTGCTGCTCAAGGCGTTGTTTGCGTTGCTTACCCGCGGCGTTACAGCCGGGTTTCTTTCGCTGTGCGGGGGCGCGCTTTCCCTGGCTGTGTTCTGCCTGCTTCTGGCATTGCCATTCACCATCACAGGCTACATTTTTTCGGTCAGCGGGGCACTGGCGCACAACTGCGGCCAGCTGCTGGGGGCTGCAGCGCTGCTTTCAGACAAAATGGCAATCACCTATGCGCCGATACTGCTGATAGCGGGTCTTATCGTTGGTTCCTGCACCTATATGGTATCGCGCCTGATCTTTCCCGCTGTCAAGAGAATTATTCCGCCGAAGAGCAAAGCGGAAAGCAAAATTACATTTTAAGATAACGTCTTAAAAATTTTTAAAAAAGTGTTGACATTTCACATTTCTGCGGCTATAATATAACCATAGCACAGGGAACAAGTTCAAAAAAGTGAACGTCTTGTGCGGCTCATAAAACTAAAAACCAAGAACAAACCATTATTTTGATTCGGAGGTATTTCTTATGAAAAAGTATGTTTGCACTGTCTGCGGCTACATTGCTGAGGGCTCCATCCCCGATTTCTGCCCCGTCTGCAAGGCTCCCGCTTCCAAGTTCATTGAAAAGACCGATAATTCCTATGTGACCGAGCATGTTGTCGGTATCGCCAAGGACGCTCCGGAAGATATCATCCAGGGCCTGCGCGAGAACTTTAACGGCGAGTGCAGCGAAGTTGGCATGTACTTGGCCATGAGCCGCGTTGCCGACCGTGAAGGCTACCCGGAAATCGCCGAAGCTTGGAAGCGTTACGCTTTTGAGGAAGCTGAGCATGCTTCCAAGTTCGCAGAACTGCTGGGCGAAGTCCTGACCGACAGCACCAAAAAGAACCTGCAGATGCGTGTGGATGCCGAGTCTGGTGCTGCGCAGGCAAGATGGAGCTGGCCAAGAAGGCAAAGGCTCTGAATCTGGATGCCATCCATGACACCGTGCATGAAATGGCAAAGGACGAAGCCCGCCATGGCCGCGGCATGCAGGGTCTGCTGGACCGTTACTTCAAATAATTGAATTCCTAAACCGCAAGGGGGGTCGGGTAACACCGGCCCCTTTTTGCTGTCATTTTTTCTGTATTTATTCTCCGCGGCAGGCAAAAAAGTTGTCCTGATCATCACAGGCAGCATAAAACGTTTCGCTCAACTGGCCGATGCCCGCGCGAGAAAGTTGGGTGTTCAACCAGGTGCGGTCCTTTCCGCTGGTGTGCAAGTTTTCTTCAATCAGCTTGCCATCCAACACCAGGTCATACCACTTGCTGGCCGGATCTGTCTGGATGGCAAGGTCCTGCGGGGTGACCGGGCGGTTGAAACTTTTGGGTAAAAAGCTGATCTGGCCGCTGGTTTCCAGCATGGCACACTGCACTTCATTCAAATCAAAATATCCGGCTACTCTGGCTTGTGCTAAAAATTCATTCAGGTCTATTTTTGCGCGGTCCAGCTCCGCTTTATAAATCGTTCCGTTCTCCATCAGTGGAATGGCCTGTCCGCTCAACCAAAGGCGGACGTTCCGGTTTTTGCAGGTGCCGTAATGCACCGCAAAAGCTGCGATACCATACACGATCATGGCGGTAAGCGGGCGGTACCATTGTTCCAGGTTGGTGGCCATCTCTGCCGCAATGGAACCAATGGTAATGCTGTTGACATAATCAAACAAGTTCATCTGGGCAATCTGCCGTTTGCCGCCCAGCCGCGTTAAAATAAACAGTACCGCCAGCGAAACCACACTGGCAACAAACACATTGATAATTTCCTGCACTGCCTGCATCTTTCCCATCCGCTCCCTTATCATTTGCCATGCAACCCGCATGGTAACCTTATTGTGGCCCCACCAGCGGTGCATTATACGCACAATGTACCAACGGGGCTTGCACAGGAAGGGGAAAATGTTATAATAAAGTTGTTTCTGTATGCTTCGACTTCCGGCGGCTTTGGGCCCGCTGCGCCGGAGCCGGGCAGGAATTGGCAGCAACTGCCAGCTTGATAAAGAATTGATATCAGGATGTGAAATCATGCAGATTTACCTTTTGCGGCATGGGCAGACAGAATATAACGCCCAACACCGGTACCAGGGTCAACAGGATATCCCGCTTTCCGCCGCGGGCCGCGCCCAGCTGCGCCCGGCCGGGTTTATGCCGGATGTTGCCTATGTCAGCCCGCTCATCCGTGCACGGCAGACGGCGGAAATCTTTTTCCCCGGCTGCCCGCAGATCATTGTACAGGACTTGCGGGAAATGTGCTTTGGCAGTTTTGAGGGGCGGCATTATATCCACATTGAGCACGACCCCGACTACCTTGCCTGGCTGGAAGCCAACAAGACTGCTGCCCGCCCGGATGGGGAGCGCATTCAGGATTTTTGTAACCGCAGCTGTGCCGCCTTTGCCAAACTGGTGGAAGAAAGCCTTGCGCAGCACAAACAGCAGCTGGTGATTGTAGCGCACGGCGCATCCAGATGGCGGTTATGTCCCGTTACGGTCTGCCGCGGCGGGATTATCACGATTGGTGCGGTCCCAACGCGGGCGGCTACCGCCTGGATGCCGCCAACTGGCAAACAGACCACACCTTGCAGCTGTTGGAAACCGTGCAGTATACCAAAGCCACACAAAGCGAGGTAGCCTTATGAGCAATGGCTTGATTCATTTATACCACGGTGACGGCAAGGGCAAAACCACAGCTGCCATGGGCCTGGCTGTGCGGGCGCTGGGCTGCGGGCGGCGCGTGGTGATCGTGCAATTTTTGAAAGGCGGTGCAACCGGGGAACTGGAACCGCTGCAAACCCTTGGCGCTACCTTCTACCGCGGCAAAGCCGGGCAGAAGTTTGTATTCCAGATGAATGAGGAAGAAAAGGCCGCCACCCGTGCCCTGCAAACTGAAACCTGCGCCGGGCGCTTGCCGAACCGGCGGACCTTTTGATTCTGGACGAAGCCTGCGCCGCCTGGAATCTGAACATGGTGGACCGAGAGTTGCTGCAAAACGCCGTACTGCACAAGCCTGCCGAGCAGGAACTGGCAATGACCGGCCGCGACCCGGCCCCCTGGATGCTGGATGCCGCAGATTACATTACTGAAATGTGCTGCCGCCGCCACCCATACGAAAAAGGCATTCCGGCAAGAAAAGGCGTTGAATTTTAAGTTTGCCGCAGCGCAGTTCCATACAGGGAAGCGCACCAGGCAATAAGAAATTAAAAGTATTTAGGACAACCAGAAAAAGAGAAAAACAGCCTGCCCAAACAGCAGGCGGGGAGGGGTATCATCATGCTACACATAGCCGCCAAATGTCCGATGCATTCCGTACGACAGTATTTCTAACCCTGTCCGGCGGATTTCAGGACGCTTACACCTACATGGGCCGCGGCAAGGTTTTTGCCAACGCTCAAACCGGCAATATCGTGCTGATGGCCACCAATTTTTGTGAGGGTGATTTTGCCAAAGCGCTGCGGTATCTTTTGCCGCTGCTGGCCTTTGCTGCCGGTGTCTATTTTGCCGAGGGCATCCGCAACCGCTACCACCTGATGGAGAGATTCCACTGGCGCCAGCTGATTTTGCTGATTGAGATTGCACTGTTGTTTGTTGTTGGCTTTATCCCCAACAATCTGGACTGGCTGGCCAATATGCTGGTCAGCTTTGTCTGCGCCATGCAGGTACAATCTTTCCGCAAGGTGCACGGCAATGCATATGCCAGCACCATGTGCATTGGCAACATGCGCAGCGGTATGCAGTACCTGTACACCGGCCTGCACACAAAAGACCGCGCTGTATTGCGCCGCGCCATGCAGTATTTTGCTGTAATTGCACTGTTTGCTGTGGGGGCCGCTGCCGGCAGTCTGCTGACCATCCATTTTGGCAACCGTGTGATCTGGTTCTGCTGTGCTTCGTTGCTGGTCAGCCTTAGCTTCATGTTTATCCGTGAAGACATTGAAGAGAACCCTGAACTGCAGCGGGAACCGCCGCTTTGCACCAGGATGTAAAAGCCATGGAGCACACCATCGGCAAAACCTTGCAGGAGCAGCAGGAAGAACTGCACCCCTTAAATCACAAGTGATATGGACAATATATAAAATTTGAACAAAACTTTCGCAATCTCGCTTGTCGTTTTCCGGCACAAATGCTACAATACAGTCAAATGTTAAATATGTGCGCGAAAGCGAGGGATTTCCGTGAAAATCATCACCGTTACACTTGCTCCTAACCAGGCTGTTCTGACCTGCTATCTGCAGGACCAAAGCCCTAAAATGCCAAATGCCGCCATCCGCCCGGCTATGCTGGTCGTGCCCGGCGGCGGCTACCAGTATTGCTCTGACCGTGAGGGCGAACCGGTTGCCCTGGCTTATATGGCACAGGGGTTCAATGCGTTTGTTCTGCGCTATACGGCAGATGCAACCACCCCGATTGACAAAGCGTTACAGGATGGTGCCGCCGCAATGGATTACCTGCGCGCCAACGCCGCGGAGCTGGAAATTGACCCGCAGCAGATCGCCGCCGTTGGCTTTTCTGCCGGTGGGCATTTGGTTGCTTCGCTGGGCACATTGCTGCCCAAGGCACAGCGCCCCAACGCCCTTGTGTTGGGCTATGCCGCAACGCTGGGCGCAATGTGGACCGTCGTTGGCCGCCAGGAGCCCGACCTGCACGCGCTGGTTGATGATGACACCCCGCCCACATTCCTGTTTGCTACCCAGGGGGACGCGCTGGTTCCTGTTAAGAACAGCCTTGTTTTTGCAGATGCTTTGGCTGACCACAGCATCCCGTTTGCGCTGCACATCTTCCCGACCGGAGCACACGGCATTTCCCTTGCCACTGCCTGTACCTCCGGGCCGGAAGCTTCCCGTGTCAACCCGGCAACCGCCCAATGGCTGCCGATGAGCGTTGACTTTTTGCAAAAGCTGTGGGGCTGCCTGGGCGTTACCGCACCGGATACCGAGCTTGCCGCCCAGCTTGCCGCCGGGCCGCTCAGCCTGAATATGCCGGTGCGCAGGTTGATGAAGAACCCGCAGGCCAGCGCTCTGCTGCAGGCTGTGCTGGGGGATATGTGGCAGGCCATTGTGTCTAACCCACTTTCTCAGGGAATCAGCCTGCGCGAAATTTCCGGCTTCCTGCAGGCGGCATTGCCGGAAAGCGCATTGAATCAGCTGGATGCCCAGCTAGCCAAAATCCCGGTTGAATAACCCCAAGGAGCTTATCATGCTATTTATTGAATATCCCAAATGCTCTACCTGCCAAAAGGCCAAATGCTGGCTGGATGAAAACGGCGTTGCTTACACCGACCGCCATATTCTGGAGCAGCCCCCCACCTATGAAGAGCTGAAAGAATGGCACGCTCGCAGCGGGCTGCCCCTGCGCCGCTTTTTTAATACAAGCGGCCTGAAATATAAATCGCTTGCCCTGAAAGACAAACTGCCCACCATGACCGAGGATGAGCAGCTGCACCTGCTTGCCACAGATGGTATGCTTGTCAAGCGGCCTTTGGTGGTCGGGGATGATTTTGTCCTTGTCGGATTCAAGCCTGACGAGTGGGCCAGCACCCTGAAATAATCCACCTTCTAAATAGCAAAGCAAAAACAGCACCGCAGTTTGTTGCACACACAGTCAAGTAAGACGATGTGCACGGCAAAGATTGCGGTGCTGTTTTGTTTTTATTCTTCCCAAAACCGCCAGAGTTCCCGTTCCAGCTTTTCTGTATCATAAATCATTTTCAGGTGGCTCCAATGCGGGGGCATCAGGCGGCGGTAGTCCGGCATGGCAAAGCGGTTATCGATCAGCAGCACCACGCCTTTGTCCCGCGGGGTGCGGATCACACGCCCGGCGGCTTGCAGCACCTTGTTCATGCCGGGGTAACGGTAGGCGTAGTCAAAGCCGGAACCGCGTGTCTGCTCAAAATAGTCCCGCAGCTGCTCCTGCCGGGGTCCAACCTGCGGCAGCCTGGGCCCACGATGCCTACACCAATCAGCCGGTCGCCGGTCAGGTCAACGCCCTCCCCAAATACGCCGCCCATCACGGCAAAGCCAAGCAGGGGTTGGCTGGGGCCCGGCACAAACTGGGCCAAAAAGGCCGCTTTCTGCTGTTCATCCATCGCGTTTTCCTGCTTGATGCAGTTGATTTCCGGGCAGTGCTCCTTGAACTGTGCATAAGCCTGCTCCATATACGCATAACTGGGGAAAAACGCCAGATAATTCCCGCAGCGCGCCCGTACCATCGTCGCCAGGCTTTCCTCCACAATGGCAAGGCTTGCATCCCTGTCCTTATACCGGGTGCTGACATTGCCGATGCAGAACAGTCCCTGATTGCCCGCGGGGAAGGGGCTACGCAGGGTAACGGCCCGTGCTTCCGGCACGCCGCACAGGTCCTTATAATAACTGGCCGGGGCCAGCGTTGCACTGAACAGCACCGCGGCGCGCCCCAGGGCAAAACTATCCGCCAAAAAAGGCGCTGGGGTCAAGGCAGAGCTGCGCTGCACGCACCTCGCTGCCGGATGCCGTGATTTGCAGCACAAAATGATCGTCAAAGGTATCCGCTACGCGCAGCCAGGCCCGCACATCAAAATACAACTGCAGCAGTGCCGTGTGGGTTTCATCCGGTTCTCGGTGGTCGTCCAGCCATGCTTCCAACGGTTCACACAGGCGGTTCAGCAGGTGATCAAACTCCTCGCTGCGCTCTTTTAGAAAGAATGTTTTGCCAAACCGTCCATCTCTGGCGGCAGTTTCTTCCTCGGCACGGTGGCGCCATTCAATAAATACATCATTTACTTTGGTCAGAGCGTTTTTCAGGCTGCTTTTGCCTTTGCCCAACAGCTTCTTCGCTTCATAAAAGCTGGTTTTGGTCAGGGCAGCACTGTGCATTTCCCGCGCACGCCCCGGCAGGTTGTGCGCTTCGTCCACCAGGAAGATATAATCCCCGGCAGATTCAAAAAATCGCACCAGATGTACAACCGGATCAAACAGATAATTGTAATCCCCAATAATCACATCGCTCCACAGGCTGCTGTCCAGCCCCAGCTCAAAGGGGCATACCGTGTGGCGTTCTGCATATTCCTGCAAGGTTTCCGCCGTCAGGCAGGGGACATCCAGCACATCCCAGAGAGCGCCTTTGATGCGGGCATAATACCCGTTGGCATAGGGGCAGGCTTCCGGGGTACACTCCCGCGTCTCACACAGGCAGATCTTGTCTTTCGCTGTCAGCGTTACACTGCGCAGGTGCAGTTCCGGCTCGGTATCGCGCAGGATAGCCAGTGCGTTTTCCGCTGCCGTACGGGTTGTGCCGCGGGCCGTTAAATAAAAAATCGGTCCCACCCTCTCATTGCCCATAGATTTCAGGGCAGGGAACAGCACGCTCATGGATTTACCAATCCCGGTTGGTGCCTGGCACAAAAGCTGGCCGCCGTCCCGGCACACTTTGTATACCTCGCCCGCCATCGCGCGCTGCCCGGGGCGATACGCAGGGAAAGGGAACTGCATGGCCTGCAAATCCGAGTTCCGGGCCTTTTTCCACTCAACCGCCCGCCGCGCCCAGGGGGCATATTCCGCCAGCAGGGCTTCCACTTCCTCCTGCAGCTGCTGCGCGGTGTAATGCCGCTCAAACCGCAGAATCAGCTCTTCATCTACCTGGAAATAGGTCAGCTGAACCCGCATCTCTTCCAACTCATGCTGTGCCGCATAAATTGCTGCATACACAATAGCCTGTGCCCAGTGCTCCGGTGCAAAATCCGGGGTAATATCTGCCGCCGGGCATGCGGTGGTCTTGATCTCATCCACCACGGTAACACCGTCCGCTGCGGTAAAAATGCCATCGGCGCGGCCTTCCAGCGTAAATTCAATTTCTTCATACGCAAAAATACCGCGAAGAAATACCTCCGCGGCGTAATCGGCATGTTCTTTTACAGCGGCGCGCTGCAATTTGCGGTGGATGCGTGCGCCCTCATTGGCGCGGTCAAAACCGGTAAAGCGGTTGTCAATGCTGCCAACCCGGCGCAAGAATTCCACCAGCTGGCGCACCGGCAGCGTGATTTGTATTGGGGATACAGGTTCCTGCAAGGGCTCGTCCTCCTGTCAGGGGCAGTCAGCTGCGGTTATAGGTATGGTCACACACCTGCTCAATTTTCTCGCGCAGGGCTACAAAATCTTCAAACGCGGATATTTTGCTTTTTGGGTTGCGCAGCAGCGCTGCCGGGTGCAGAGTTGCCATAAACAATGTACCTGCTTATCAAAAAACTTACCGTGGTCCCGCGTGACGAAAAGTCTTTTCCAATCATCTGCTGGGCGGCAATGCGGCCCAAGCACACCACAATTTTTGGGCGCAGCAGCCGGAACTGCATGCGCAGCCACGGGAGGCAGGCGGCGGATTCTTCCGGGGCAGGGTCGCGGTTTTCTGGCGGGCGGCACTTAACAATATTGGCAATATAAATATTTTTGCTGCGGTCAAGGTCAATCGCTTCCAGGTAATGGTCCAGCAGCTGGCCGCTGCGTCCCACAAACGGCAGGCCTTGTGCGTCCTCGTTGGCGCCGGGGCCTTCGCCCACAAAAAGAACCTCGGCGTCCGGCACACCCTGCCCAAACACCACATGGGTGCGGGTCTCACACAATCCGCAGCGCTGGCACGCCAGGCATTGCTGTTTCAGCTCATCAAAATTCATGAATATCCCTCGTATTGCCCCCTTGCACAGGGGACTATAATATAATAAAAGACAACCGCTGCCCAAACAGTGGTAAAAAGGAGCTATCATTTATGCATCCAGCGCCTTGGCCGCCCGGCTGGCCTGTATCCTGCTGGGTTATCTGTTCGGCAGTTTTCTTACGGCAGAAGTTGTCGCCCGCGTTGTTTCCGGCAAAAGCGCGCGGCAGCTTGGCACCGGCAACCCCGGCATGGCTAATATCATGGCCCAACTGGGCAAGGGGGCCGGGCTGCTAACCCTGGCAGGTGATACGTTAAAAACGGTTGCTGCCTGCGGTGCGGCGTATTATGCTACGGCACCACTGATCGGGCAGGCGTCGATTTTATATGCCGGGCTTGGCGCAGTGCTGGGCCATAACTATCCCGCATGGGCAAGGTTCCGCGGCGGCAAGGGGGTTGCGGTAACCTGCGTTTGGCTCGTTTTGTATCTTCCGTTTTGGGGCACGCTTTGCTGCATCGCTGGCGGGGCACTGGTCCTGTGGCTCGGCTACCTGCCGTTGGGGGCTGTGGTGATCCCAGCGCTGGCCATCCTGCCCGCGTGGCTTTCTTATGGCCCAGAAAGCGGCATTCTAACTTTGGCCCTGGCCATCATGATGTTCAGCCGCCACTACCACGGCCTGCTGCGGATTCGGCAGGGGACAGAGCCCCGATTTTTTCCAACGCCGCAATCCAAAATGAACAACTTTATCATAGCATATTTTCACCAGCCTGAAAAGCTGTAAACACATGAAAAAACGATATGATCTTAGAACCATCCAGTCATGCCGTTGTCGTCCGATTTTGAGGTGAAATCTCACAATCTAAACTATTTATACCGTAATTGCCCATAAAAACAGCAGAACAACAGAAACCCTAACAATCCCAAGGTAATAAGTTTGTGTAACTTGGTGCCTTGCGTTATCGACATATCAGAATTACAATATAATTATTACGGAATTGTAAAATGGAGGCAAACTGAAAATGAAGTATTACTTGGCTTACGGTCCCAACCTCAACCTGGTGCAGATGCGCCAGCGTTGCCCCAATGCCCGTGTGGTCGGGTATACATATTTATTCGGTGCGCGCCTGGTCTTCCGTGGTTCCAAGAACGGCTGCTTTTTGACCACGGATTTTCAGCAGCCTGGTGCCCGTCTATGGTGGGCTGCGGGGTTTATGAGATTTCTGATAAAGACGAGCAGGCTCTGGATGTCTATGCGGGGGTTCCTTATTTCTACCAGAAGCAGACAATGCAGGTACAGTGTGTCTGGGACGTCACTACGCGACGGGAAGTTCTGCATAATATTGAAGCAATCCTTTACACCCTGCCCGCCAGCCACCCCTTGGGTGTTCCTTCCCGCCGCTATCTGCAGGAGTGCAAGAGCGGGTATGATGACTTTCATTTCAGCTTCCTTCCGCTGCGCCAAGCTCTGATTGACAGCAGCCCGGAGCCGCACACGAAGTAAAGGAAACACTTTTGTGTGAAAGAAAAAGGCAAAAGCAAAAGATAGGCAAGCGCGAAGCGACGTCTACCGTTTTGTTTCTTGCTTTGCGAAACAAATTTGAAAAATTAAAAAACAT
>ENA-OQAJ01000015-OQAJ01000015.1-human-gut-metagenome-genome-assembly--contig:-NODE-15-length-40139-cov-3.929246_pt1 | contig 40139 bp, 42 predicted proteins | sample MGYA00242736_ERZ504529 | MGnify/ENA primary metagenome ERZ504529 (study PRJEB26092, sample SAMD00036275) | human gut metagenome | host: Homo sapiens | study: EMG produced TPA metagenomics assembly of...
AGAATCGTCCCGTGGCCACAAATTTTTCAATTCTTGAAAATATTGTGCCTTCCGGGACTGCACTTCTGCAACGCTCCCGCATTTTTTGAAGTGCTCTTGTGCGTGCCTGCCCCAAACCCTGCTGTTGAGGTTGCGATAAACTGGAAGTTATAGAGCTATCTTTTTCCATTTTCTAATCTTAGTTCTAAAGGTTCCGAATGGAGCAACTGTGTTAACATGTATGAATTTGTATACTTCCCAGACAGCTGTTTTAGTTGCTCGTCAGCCCATTTTCTCATATGTGGTTTGAATAATTCTTCCTCACTTAGCGAATCAATCATTGCATAAATAGAATTGATATTCTCATTCAACATGTCTTTCAACTCTTGCAGTGACAGGTGCGCATATGTATCTGTGAACCACTGATATAATTCACCAAGCTGATTCCACTTAAAGTTATCAGAGGGAGTTTTGACCTGAATACCCTTTCTTTCGTCTGCTTCCCATTTAAGAATGAGAGCTGTCCATCCAACCTGATAAGCAAGATTTTCTGCAGGAGTTCGATCAACCTCATCAATTCTCTCATCTTTTAAGGATTCTGGAATATCATTAAATTCTGATATATACTTTGCAAAGCTTTTATTTATCTCGTTTTTTAAGTTCGTCTTTATTCACATATGTTCTCACTATTCTATCTCCTCAAATTCCGATTTGTTGAGTTGAGTATACCATACCGTCAGTCGAAAGAACACCCCTATATGCAAGAACTTTTCCTTTTTACTACGTACGTGCGTACCGGCCATGTACGCACGTACGTAGCGATTGCCCCCAATGCGCCATATAGAGTGGACGACCAAGTTCGCACAAAGCGAACTTGATTGCGCAAAACAAAAGGCAGGATACCACCGTCATGGTGATACCCTGCCTTTGCTTGTTTACTGCTCTGCGTACTCTTGCCGCAGAACCTCCCGTAAACAAAAAAACGTACCCGAACCCTTTTTCGTAAAGAATCGGGTTCGAGTACGAACTGTATGGTGGACGGTACAGGACTCGAACCTGTGACCTCCTGCACGTCAAGCAGATGCTCTACCAGCTGAGCTAACCGTCCATAAGTCATATCGACTTGAATAGTTTACCACAGCCTGTGCAAAAAAGCAATACTTTTCTGTGATTTTTTATTTTTCCACCTTCAGCGACCTGCGGACGATATCGTACAGCACCGGCTTCATGGCTTCAATATCATCGGGCTTGCCCTCCAGCACGCTGGAATAGCACACCGACATGCACATGCTGCCCAGTGCCGTGATGCGCTGGTAGATCTCCCGCTCGGTGCGGCCGGCCATTTCCGGGCTGGTCAGCACCACATTCAGCAGCTTGCGCATCAGCGGCTCGGCTTCGCGGCTGGCCTCGATCTGGTCCAGCCCCGGCCATATGAAGTTGTGCTCCAGAAACTTGAGCACCAGCGTATCCTTCCGCAGCGCTTCGATGATGTGGTCGATCACCGCCACCATCTTGTCCGGGAAGTTTTCGAGCTCTGTCTGCTTTTCCACCGCTTCGCACGCATCGCTCAGCAGCTGGTAGCTCACCCGGCCCAGCAGCGCCTGCATCACCGCACCCTTATCCTGAAAATACAGATAAAAGGTGCCCTTGGCCACCTTGGCCCGGCTGGTGATGTCCTCTACGCTGGTTTTTGCGGCACCTCGCTCCAGAAACAGATCATAGGCTGCTTCCAGCAGCGCCCGGCGCTTCTCCTGCTTTTTGCCCTCCACGGTACCCATATTCCCTGACGATTCCTCTTTTCCGCTCGTTTTCATTCGCTCATTTGTGTTATCTCAATCATTTTAGCAGTCCTTTCCCGATAGTGCAAGTCCAAAAAGCTATACAATTTCAGGCAGTTGATAAGAAAACTGACTTTTGGTCATTTTTGTGCTTGACACCCGGTTTGTCATGGTTATAATAGTGTTTGCTTGGAAATGACCACCAGTCATTTTACTAAGATTTTTAACCATTTTCTATGGAGGGTTCTCATGAAAAAGATCGCACAGGGCATTGTGCGGCTGCGCAAGCTGATCCTGACAGTAGCATTCCTGCTGTTGATCCCTTCCGCAATCGGCGCAATTGCTACCCGAATCAACTATGACATCCTCACCTACCTGCCGCAGGATCTGGACTCCATGATCGGCGAGGTAGCCCTTGAGGACGATTTCCATCTGGCCTCCACCGGTATGATCACGGTAGAAGGCTTACCCACAAACGAACTAATCGCCATGAAGAAGGACATCGAGGCTGTTCCCGGCGTGACCCAGACCTTCTGGCTCAGCGATGTGATCGACCCCAGCATCCCCACCGAGATGCTGCCCGCCGATGTGCAGCAGTTCATGTTCGGCAAGAACGATTCCACCATGCTGATCGTCCGCTTTGACGCCCCCAGCGCCAGCGACGAGACCATGGAAGCCGTCGCTCAGATCGAAAAGCTGCTGCGCAAGGACTGCTTCTTCGGCGGTATGAGCGTTATCCTGCAGGACACCAAGGCACTGGTCAATCAGGAAATGCCCATGTACATCCTGATCGCCGTGGGTGCCAGCCTTTTGGTGCTGTTCCTTTCGCTGGAAAGCACCATCACCCCGCTGCTGTTCATGCTGGGTCTTTTGTTCCCCATTGCGTACAACTTCGGCACCAACATCTTTCTGGGCCAGATCAGCTACATCACCGAAGCACTGGCCACCGTGCTGCAGCTGGGTGTCACGATGGACTTCTCCATCTTCCTGCTGCACCGCTATCAGGAAGAGAAGGAGCTACGCTCTTCCAACGAGGAGGCCATGTCCAGCGCCATCTGCAAGACCATGACCTCCATCTCCGCTTCCAGCCTGACCACAATCGCGGGCTTCCTTGCACTGTGTGCCATGCGCCTGACGCTGGGCCGCGATATCGGCCTTGTCATGGCAAAGGGCGTTGCCCTCGGTGTCATCTGCACCGTGGTCATCCTGCCCTCCCTGATCCTTACCTTTGATAAATGGGTGGAAAAGTACAAGCACCGCACCGTGATCCCCAAGCTGAAAAAGCTCAGCTACTTTGTTTCCAACCACTCGGTGCCCATCGTGGTTATCTTTATCCTCATCCTCATCCCCTTTGCCATCGCGCAGAACAAGACCGAGGTCTACTACACTCTGTTCGACTCCCTGCCGCAGGACCTGACCGGCATCGTGGGCACCAACAAGCTGGGCGAGGACTTCGGCATGACCACCAGCCACTTCATTCTGGTGCATGACGACCTGACCGCCACTGAGGTGAGCGACCTGTGCGATGAACTCAAGGACGTGGATGGCATTACGCAGGTGGTAAGTCTGGATTCCATCACCGGCCCGGGCTTCCAGACCGAGCTGCTGCCCGACAGCATCATGGAGATCCTGCAGTCCGGCGGCTACAAGCTGATCCTTGCCAACAGCTCCTATAAGACCGGCACGGATGCCATCAACAACCAGCTGGACGAGATGATTTCCCTCATCAAGACCGTTGACCCCGAGGGCGTCATCACCGGCGAGGGCGCCATGACGAAAGACCTGATCGAAGTGGCAGATGTGGACTTCAAGAACGTCAACGTCTGGTCCATCATGGCCGTTCTGGTCATCATCGCCGTTTCCTTCAAGAGCATTTCCATCCCGGCGCTGCTGGTAGCCAGCATTGAAGCCGCCATCGCCATCAACATGGGCATCCCGTACTTCACCGGTACGCAGCTGCCCTTCATTGCAAGCATCGTCATTGGCACCATCCAGCTGGGTGCTACCGTGGACTACTCCATCCTGATGACCACCCGTTACCACGAGGAGCGCGCCTTTGGCCGCACCCCGAAGGAAGCCGCCCAGCAGTCGCTGGAGCACTGCAGCCAGTCCATCCTGACCAGCGGCCTGACCTTCTTTGCCGCCACCGTCGGTGTGGCTGCCATCAGTAAGATGGAGCTGCTGAAGAGCATCTGCCTGCTGATCTCCCGCGGCGCACTGATCAGCATGGTGGTCATTCTGGTGATGCTGCCCGCAGCCCTGATGCTGTGCGACTGGATCATCCGCCACACCACCCTCAAGTGGATGGTACCCGAATCCGCCAACGCCAAGAAGTCTGAAAAGGAGTAATTACATTATGAAAAAATCGCTTCGTTTCGCCAGTGCGGCGCTGGCTCTCACCCTCGCCGCAGGCTGTGCAATGCCCGCATTTGCAGCTGGTAAGAGCAGCTTTTCCAAATCCGAGACCGTCTATGCTGTGATGAACGGCGACGGCTCCATCAAGAGCACCACCGTCAGCGAGCATCTGTACAGCGCCTCCGGCCTTGCAAACGTCACCGACAAGACCACCCTGACCGACATCCAGAACACTGAGAGCGATGCCGAGTTCACCCAGAACGGGGAAGAGCTGGTGTGGAACACCAACGACACCGATGTTTACTACAAGGGCAATACCGACAAGGCCCTGCCCATCGATGTGAAGGTGACCTACGCTCTGGACGGTCAGGAAGCCGCCCTTGAGGACATCATTGGCAAGAGCGGCCACCTGACTGTGACCGTCAACCTGAAGAACAACGAGACCGGCACCGTGAACGTGAACGGCAAGGACCGCACCATCGTCACTCCGCTGATCACCGCTGTGGGCGTCATTCTGGGCGGGGATGCTTCCAACGTGACCGCAGAACACGGTATGATCGAAAGCGCCGCCAAAAGCAGCGTTGCCGCCTTTGTTACCCTGCCGGGCGTGAAGGATTCCCTGTCCGGCCTGCTGCCCGATGAGGTGGACAGCATCGAAGACTATCTGCAGGACACCGTGACTGTGGAAGCCGATGTGGAAGACTTTACCTGCCCGCAGGTCATGGTGGCCTGCGCTACCAGCACCGCTGCTCTTGGCACGGACAATGTGTTTGACCTGAGCAGCATCAACGACCTGACCGATGGCATCAACCAGCTGAACGATGCCATGAGCCAGCTCATGGACGGCGCTTCCCAGCTGGTGGACGGCACCTCTCAGCTGGCAGGCGGTGTTCTGGCCCTGCTGGACGGTGCCAACACCCTGAACAACGGTGCTGCCGCTCTGGACGACGGCCTTGGCCAGCTGACCAAAGGTCTGGACACCCTGAGCGCCAACAATGCAGCACTGAACGCCGGTGCGCAGCAGGTGGCGGACGGTGTGCTGGCTTCTGCCAACAAGACCCTGAAGGAAGGCGGCCTGATCGACGAGGACATGACATGGTCGAACTACGAGGCTGTGATCGACAACATCCTCACCATGAACGATAAGACCCTTTCTGCCGGCCGCAAAAGATGGTGCGCACCATCTGGGAGCAGGCTCCCAACTTCAAGGATAGTCAGCTGGATCTGGCCCTGTATCTGTCCGCGACCAAGACGAACCACGATCTGGAAGCAGCCCTGAAGCTGATGCAGAACTTTGACGCTTCCATGCTGACCGGCGCTCTGGAGATGGTGACCAATGCCGATGCCAAGAACACCATCCACGAAGAGCTGAAGTACCAGATCAAGAACAGCCAGGATATAGCTGATGTCCGCGCCCTGAAGACCAGCCTTTCTCAGATCCAGTTCTTTGTTTCCAGCGTGAACCAGTACACCGCAGGCGTGCAGACCGCTGCGGACGGTGCCCACTCCGCAAAGGATGGCAGCGCACAGCTGGCTGCAGGCACCAAGACCCTGTATGACGGCGTGAACACCCTGAACACCGGTGCAGGTCAGTTGAATGACGGCGCAGGCCAGCTGAACGACGGTCTGAACCAGTTCAACGAGGAAGGCATCTCCAAGCTGACCGGCGCGCTGGATCAGGATCAGCTCCATGGCCTGAAGACCGTGCTGGACGAGATGACCGGCCGCCTGAACGACTACACCAGCTTTGCCGGTGCACCGGACGATGCCGAGAGCAGCGTGAAGTTCGTCTACAAGACCGCTGAAACCGTGGCCGCTGCCGACACCACTGCAGCCGAGACTGAGACGGTGAAGGAAGGCAATATCTTTACCCGCCTGTGGCAGCGCATCGTGAACCTGTTCAAGTTCTGATAAGCCATCTTCGAGAATTCATGTTGAACCTCTTTCCATAGAGAAGGGGCTGTTGCAAAACAGCCCCAACGAAAAAATGAGATAGGCTTCCCCGGAAGGGGCTGCCTATCTCATTTTTTTTTGAGATCTGCCTTTGAGTTTTCAGCGTTCTGCCCGTTTTGTACGGTGAATGCGGCTGTTTTCAACATTTTAAAGAGACGCTGTTTTGCAACAGCCCTGCGGGCGATGGAATGGCCCGACTCGTGTCCGGCAAGAAAGCTGCCCGCCCACGATGTGCAGTTTACTTGCGTGCAATCATTTCGGTGTAAGCCAGCACCAGCGGGCCGACACCCTTGGCATCGTTGCAGACCACCGGCTCGCTGAAATAGTAGGCCAGAGAGCCGTCGCGGTGATCCTTGCCGCCAAGACCCGCCACCAGGCAGATGCCGTCCAGCTGCAGACTGCCATCCGGGTTCTGGAGAGGTACTTGTCGCAGGTGCCGTAGAAGGCCTTTTCGGCCCATGCGGCCATGCGTTTGGGCAGGTAGCCCAGACGCACGCCTTTGAGCACCGCGTAGGCAAACAGAGCGGTGCCGCTGGTCTCGAGGTAGTTGCCCTCCACACCGGGGTGGTCCATCACCTGCCAGAACATGCCGGTCTCCTCGTCCTGGAATTTGTGCACATCCTCAATGGTCTGCTTGAGCATTGCCATGATGCCGCGGTACTCATTGTATAGCTGCTCGTCCATCCGCTCCAGCACATCTACCATAGCTACCATGAACCAGCCCATGGCACGCAGCCAGAAGTTGGGGCTGCAGCCGGTGACGGGGTCGGCCCAGTACATCTGGCGGCTCTCATCGTAGCCGTGGTAGTACAGGCCGGTCTTTTCGTCCCGCATGTGTTTTTTGATATTCATGAACTGTTTGTAGCTGTCGATGCAGCCCTGCATCTTGTTAAAGCGGGTCTCGTACTCCATGTAGAAGGGCTGGGCCATGTAGGTGCCGTCCAGCCACACCTGCCATGGGTAGATGTCCTTGTGCCAGAAATTGCCCTCTTTGGTGCGGGGCTGGGTGGCCAGCTGGCTGCGGATGGTCTCGATGGCCTTGCGGTACTTTTCATCCCCAAAGATATCGTACAGGGTGAACAGGTTCTTGCCCTGATTCACGTTATCCAGATTGTACTCCTTGGGGTCGTAGGTCTTGATGGAGCCATCCTCCTGCACGAACCAGTCGATGAAGTTCTTGGAAAAGCGCAGGTACTTCTCGTCGCCGGTGGTCTTGTACAGGCTCAGGCAGGCCGTGATCATGCAGCCGTCGATGTAGTTCCACTTGTTGGGCTTGCCGCTGCGCACCTTTTCGATGTTCCACATGGGTGCTTCGGCGCTGGAATTGGCGATCAGATAGTCCACGTAATCGCCCAGCATGGCAAGAATTTCTTCATGGGTCATGGTATCAGTCCTCCTCAAAATGGCCGACATTTGCAAAGTGCAGGCGTTCGCCTCGTAGCCTCGATCTTCACGTTGTGCAGGTCGATCTCCTTGACATTCTCGGCGTAGATGGCCAGCTTCTTCACCAGAGGGCGGTTATCCGCCATAGCGGCCTGACCGGCCTCGGCATTGGGGTCAAAGGTGATCGTGACGTTCTTCATGGAAACGCGCTCAACAGGCTGCTCCGGCAGGCCGTCGAAGTAGCATCCCGCGAACTGAGCGTCGGTGGCGACGATGTCCTCCATGGTCAGGCTGCCCAGCTTCGGGGTGTACTCGTCCACGGGCATGGCATCGCGGCACTGCACATAGGGCCGTGGCCGTCCGGGTCGCAGAAGTAGAACATGTTGATGACGAAGGGTGCCTTGACACCCCGCATCTCCACGTTGCGGAACACCAGCCCGTCGATGACGGCGGTGTTGCCGCGGCCACGGCGGGTCTTGACGCGCAGGCCGCGGTCGGTGTGATCCATCAGGCACTGGGTGACCACCATATCCTTCACACCGCCGCTCATCTCGCTGCCAATGACGATGCCGCCATGGCCTTTGTCCAACAGGCAGTTGCGGATAACGGTGTGCTCACAGCTCTTTTTCAGCTTCATGCCAAGGAATACTTTGCTGGCCTTCATGGCAATGCAGTCGTCGCCCACATGGATGTTCACGCCGATGATGCGGATATACTCGCAGCTTTCGGGGTCGATGCCGTCGGTGTTGGGGGCATTGTAAGGATTGTTGATGTTGAAGTTCAGCAGGTCAAGATGCTTGACAAAGATGGGGTGGATCGTCCACGAATAGCTGTTCTGTACCGTGATGCCGTGCAGGCAGATGTTCTCGCTGTCCACAGCAGCCACAGCGCGGGGCCGCCATGCGATGCGCTTGATCTTGGGCGTTACCCACCAGTCGCCGTTCTCGGCATCGCAGTCCAGCGTGCCCTCGCCGGTCACAACGACATCGTGCACCTGCGTGATGTTCAACAGACCCGCAAAGCTGTCCAGCGGGTTGCCCTCCCAGCCGGTCAGGTAGTATTCATCCACCTCGTTCTCGCTGGGGATCACGCCGGGCAGGATGGGGTAGTGGGTGCGGTCATTGTCGCCCAGCAGCACAGCGCCCTTTTCAAGATAGAGGGTGGTGTTGCTTTTCAGGAACAGGCTGCAGGTGCGGTAGCGGCCTGCGGGCACGTACACTGTGCCGCCCTTGGGGCAGGTGGAAAGAGCCGCCTGCAGCTTGAGGGTGTTGTCCGTGGTGCCGTCAGCCACCAGACCGTAGCGGGAAGCATCCACAAAGAAGGTCTCGGCCTCGGTGGTAAAGGCGCAGGTCAGGCTTTCGCCCTCGGCCTGCACACCCACCGTGTACTCCGTACCGGGCAGCAGGGAGAACAGGGAGAACACGTTGGTCTGGCAGGCTTCGTAGACGGTCTTTCCGTTCAGGGTAACGGTGAACGGGTGGGCCGGACGATAGCACAGGCCGTTTTCCAGCTCGAAAACAGCGCTGCGCGTCATGGAACGGATAAGCGACAGATTCATGAGAGAACCTCCTGATGGTTTTGTCTTGCCCGCAGGAAACGGACATGATATGATAAAGATTAGAATGAAGGGAACCCCTTCCGTCGAACCCTCGCGGGTTTGCCACTTCCATCCGTGATGGAGGCTTTGGCATACCGGAAAGCTTTTCCTATTCGCCAGAGGCTCCCTCTTTGAGGGAGCTGGCGCGGCATCAGCCGCGACTGAAGGAGTTACCTATGAGATCAGAACGTGAAAAGATCACCGGCAAGGTGGCCGCTGCCACCCTGCGGCTGAATGCGAACCGCTACGAGCTGCCGCCGGATGAGGACACCTGCTATCTGCTGCTGGTGTCGGAGGGCAGCGTCACGCTGGAATACGAGGGCGGGAATGTGCTGGTAAACCCCGGCAGCGCCGTGCTGCTTGGCCCCGGCGGCTGCCGCTTTGCACAGACCGGCAGCGCCGTGCCGCAGATCGTGGGGTGCCACTTTCCGCTGGGGATGCTGCATGATTTGAAAAACACAGCCGGGCGGGATTTCGGCCGCCTGTTTGCGCCCGGGGAGCACACAGTGCTGTATGCACCGGTGCAGTGGCAGAGCCGCATCCGTACCCTGCTGGAAATGATGGCCAGCGCCAGCACCGAGCAGGATTACCCCGGCCCGCTGTACCTGCTGCTGATCCTGCACTATGTGGAGCAGGAGTGCATTGCCGAGAGCAGTGCCGTGGCGCGTCCCCACAACGAAACGGTGGAGCAGATCTGCGCCTACCTTGCGGCCAATTACCGGCAGAAGTTTTCCCTCACCGAGGTTGCGGCGCAGTTTTATCTTTCGCCCTACTACCTGAGCCGTTTGTTCCGGCGGGTAACGGGCCAGTCCATCGTGGATTACATCAACAACCGCCGCATCGAAGCGGCCCAGAAGCTGCTGGAAACGACTGAGCTTTCCATCAGTGCGGTGGCCGAGCAGACCGGCTTTGCCAGCGCCGCCCATTTCCGCCGGGTGTTCCGCGAGGTGATGGGTACTGGCCCACTGCAGTACCGCAAAGGACATAAGAAATAAGAAACACCCCCTGCGCCATCTACGGGAACGGCACAGGGGGTGTTTGTTTGTATCAGATAATCTTATGCTGTGCGGGGAAAGGGCTTAGCCCTTGACGGCACCGGCAGAGATACCTTCAACGAACTGGTCTGTGCACAGAAGAAGACGATCAGCTGCGGCAGGATGGAGATGAGGGACAGAGCAAGGATCTTGTTCCATGCGAAACCGGTATCACCGTCCATGGACAGCTTGACGAACAGGGACATCGGGTACTTACCGGGAGTGCTGACGTAAAGCAGCGGACCCATGAAGTCGTTGCAGCTCCACATAAACTGGAACAGTGCGCAGGACACCAGAGCGGGGCCAAGCATGGGCACGATGACCTTGTACAGGGTCTGGAAGGAGGAGCAGCCGTCGATGGCAGCGGCTTCGTCCAGATCACGGGGGACATTGCGCATGAACTGCACCAGCTGGTAGACGAAGTAGGTCTCGGTCGCAAATGCGCAGTGCACCCAGATAGCCAGATAGAAGGGGCTGTCCAGCCAGCCGAACTTGTTGTACAGCAGGTACTGCGGCACATTCAGAACGACCTGCGGCAGGAACAGGGTGGCCAGCATGATGTTGAACATCAGCTTACGGCCGGGGAAATCGAAGCGGCCAAAGCCGTAGGCAGCCACACAGGCGGAGACCACCGTGCAGATCACCTTGGGGATGACGTAGCTGTAGGTGTTCAGCATGGCCTGCAGGATGTTGATGGAACCGCCAAAGTTGTTCAGTGCGCCGCGGTAGCCATCCAGAGTGGGGTGCTTGATCCACAGGCTGATGCCTGCAAAGATCTCGCTGTTGTCCTTAAAGGTAGCGCTGATCATCCACAGCAGGGGATAGATCATGATGACGCCGACCAGGATCAGGACGAAATACTTGAAGAAGGTCGCGATTTTGTTCGATGCTTTCATTCCCATACTGGTCACCTTACCTTTCGTCAGAGTAGTAGACCCACTTCTTCTGGCTGGTGAATGCAATGATCGTCAGGATGCAGACGATGATGAACATGATCCATGCCAGAGCGGATGCCATACCCATGTCATAGGACTTGAATGCGTAGTTGTAGACCAGCAGAGAGATCAGCGTGGTGGAACCACGGGGGCCGCCGTTGGTGATGATGTAGGGGCCATTGAACTCCTGGAAAGCCTGGCAGATCTGAGTGACCAGATTGTAGAAGATGATGGGGGTGATCATCGGAACGGTAATGGAGAAGAACTGACGCCACTTGCCGGCACCATCAATGGTAGCGGCTTCGTACAGGTCTGCAGGCACGCCCTTCAGAGCGGCCAGGAACAGCACCATGGCGGAACCAAACTGCCAGATACGCAGGAAGCAGATGATCCACAGCGCGTAGCTGGGGTCAGACAGCCACTCGGGGCCCTGCACCAGACCAAAGGTGACAGCGCGCAGCACGGTGTTGAGCAGGCCGTCCACGCTGAACACAGCCTTCCACAGAACGGCGATTGCAACAGAGCCGCCCAGAATGGAGGGAATGTAGTACACCGTGCGGAACAGGTTGACGCATGCGATCTTGAAGTTCAGGATGTATGCGATGAACAGCGCAAAGACCAGCTTCAGAGGCACGGTGATGAAAGCGTACTTGAAGGTGATGAGCAGTGCCTTGGTGATCTTGGTGGTGGTAAAGGCCGTGATGTAGTTGGCCAGACCAACGAACTGGGTGCCGCTCTTGAAGAAGTTCATATCGGTGAAGCTGTAGTACAGCGACTGACCGAAGGGAACTGCCTTAAAGACGACGAAGCCGATGATCCAGGGGATCAGATAAAACAGACCCTGATATTTGTCCAGCCATTTCTGGAACGGGGTGCGCCCGATGGCGGGAGCATTGCTTTCTTTCATCTGGGAAATCCTCCTTTTTAAGGAATTTCGGAGCATGAGACGGACGAAGGGGTAACAGACTGGATACAGCTTTGTCAGAAATTTGTAACATATCTCTGACAAAAAAGGGGGCATCTGCCGGTCGGGCGGCAGGTGCCCCTCCGTATTAGCCAAAGGGTGCCCTTTATATGTACGTTACCGCACACAGCGGCACTCTGAAGAAAAACTTAGCCGATGGTGTAACCAACAGACTCCATGCCGTCCAGCAGGGTGTCAACAACGTCTGCACCGGAAACGCCGTCGTAGTCAACGGTGTCGAACACTTCCTGATAGATGCCGGTGCCGGAAGCCTTCAGGTCGTTGTTCTCGAACAGGGGATCCAGCTTGTTGGTGGTGAAGGCCATGACCTTTGCATTTGCCTCAGCCACCAGATCCTTGACAGCGCCGGCTTCCTGAGCAGCAGCCAGACCAGCCTTGGAAGCGGGGATGCCGCACTCGGAACCCATGATGGCAGCGCCCTTGCCGTTGTTCAGCAGGAAGTCGATCAGGGTAGCAGCCTCGGCAACGCACTTGCTGGTCTTGGTGATGGCCAGACCCATGGAGACCTTGGAGAAGCCGCCGTTGTTGTCGCCGAACTTGATCTCCTCGCCAACGGTGAAGCCGTCCTTGTTGGCATCATCCAGAGCGGAGGAGTACTTGGAAGCAGCGGAATCCCACTCGAAGATACCTGCAATCTTACCGGTGATCCACTCGTTGGACTGGTGGGTAGCGGTATCAGAGTTTGCAGAGTAGTAGGTCTTCAGGTTCATCATGACGTGGCCATCCACCAGGCTCTTGATGAAGTCGATGCCCTCAGCGATCTCGTCCTCGGTGTAGTTCAGGGTAGAGGTGACGGGGTCAGCCCAGTCCTTGCCGTACTTGGACTCGAGGTAGAAGACCATCAGGATCATACGGTCGTATGCGCCCAGATGCATGGGGTAGTAATCGTCGCCCAGCTTCTCCTTGAATGCCTTGCCGGCAGCCATCAGATCATCCAGAGACTTGGGAACTTCGGTGATGCCAGCCTTGTTGAAGGTGGTCATGTTCCAGAAGAAGATACGGCCGGTCATGGAAACGGGCACGCACTGCTGGCTGTTTGCAACGTAGCAGGCGTCCATGGCAGCGTCATCCCACTGGGTCAGATCCAGGAACTTGGAAACAGTGTTCAGGTCCACGAACTTGCTGCCATCAGCAGAGTAGTTGTACAGCCAGTTCCAGTTCACCTGGCACACATCCTGTGCGTTGCCAGCGATGAAGGCAGCTGCCATCTTCTCTTCCCAGCCGGACCATGCGGCGAAGGTGGGCTCGATGGTGATGTTGGTGTGCTCAGCCTGGAACTCCTTGATGGCGTTCTGGTAAGCCTCGTGACGGCTGTCGCCGCCCCACCAGCTGATGGTCATGGAAACAGGGCCGTCAGACAGTGCCAGCTCTCGTCTGCAGAAGCAGCGGGAGCGGAAGAAGCGGTGGAAGCAGCAGAGCTGGATGCAGCAGAGTTGCCGCCGCAGGCAGCCAGAAGGCCGGCAGCGCCCACAGCGCCGGTGACCTTCATAAAATCACGACGAGAAATTGCCTTGCTCATTTTTGTTCTCCTCCTAAATACAGAAAACATCATCTCGAACGGGGGTTCTGCACATACCCCGTTGTATACAATTATGATAACAAAACAACAACCAAAAAGAAAGACGCAAAATTGCAGATATCTAAACAAAAAAACGTACAAATATTGCTCTTGTTCCCGCGCAAGAATTGACGCCTTCGCTGAAATGAATAAACTTGGCTCGAAAAACTGTGCAACATGTATACTTCGCTATTTTGCATAGAAAACTGGGATGCATCATAGGAGGAACGTCGAATTTTGCAATAATTTTGTAAACATTCCGTTTCAGAACGTGGAAAACGTTGCATACATTGTGGACGAACAACAGCTTAAAAAGCCCGGATGGGAGTCTTTGAACTGATATATCAATAGCGCAAAAATGTGCACTCTGATATATCAATTGTTTGCGGCGGGGCATCCGGCACCGGTCTTCGGGCATGGAAATCGGTGCTTTTTCGCCCTTTGGGGGGGTGAAGAAGCACCGACAGCGACATATTTTGCGCTGTTGTGTGGACTGCGCCTGTGGGCCGGGAATAAAAAAGAAAGGCTGCCGTGTCGTTGAACACAGCAGCCTTGTATACAAGTTTATTCAACCCGCGAAGCAGCTTTTTCGGCGTAGAACGCGCGCTTTGCCTTGAAATAGCACTGGGGGCACATGCTCACGTACTGCACATCGTTTTCCAGATCGATGGCCACCTGCTCGCCCTCAAAGACGAATCTGCCGTTCACTCTGCGGCAGTTGCAGATGGCCTTGCGGCCGCAGGTGCAGATAGTCTTCATCTCCTCGATGGTGTGGGCCAGCTCCAGCAGGCGGGTAGAGCCGGGAAAGCCCTTAAGCGAAAAATCTGCCCGCAGGCCGTAGCAGATCACCGGAATGTTCAGGTCCACCGTTACCATGAACAGCTGTTCTGCCTGCTGCGCAGTGAAAAACTGGCTCTCGTCGCACAGCACGCAGGCCAGCGGCGCACCGTCAGCGTTGGCCGTGCGCACGGCCTCGAACACGTCCGTCTCCGGCGGGATCAGCAGATCAGCCTTGCGGCGCACGCCCAGACGGCTCACCAGCTCACCGCCGCCCTTGGTGTCCACCTGTGGCTTGAGGATCAGCACCCGCATCCCCTGTTCTTCGTAGTTGTGGGCTACCTGCATCAGGGCGGTGCTCTTGCCGCTGTTCATCGCGCCGTAACGGAAATACAGTTTTGCCATTTGAAAAACTCTCCTTACAGAAAGAACCCTCTCAGCCAAAGCCTGACGGCTTTGCCAGCTCCCCCGATGGGGGAGCTTTTCTGCATCTTCCGGGCAGGCTGTCCTTCGCCGGAGAAGCAGAAACTTTCCCGTCCCCACTCATAAAGCTCCCCTTTCGGGGGGGCTGTCGAGCGTATGCGAGACTGAGAGGGTTCAGCGGCATCTCAGGCTTTGACTGAGAGGGTTCTCTTATTACTTACAATAGGTACGTTCAGTCCTGATTGCGCAGGCGGTAGCCAAGGCTCATCAGGCTGTCGCCCAGATGGACGTTCTCCACCACCACATCGGGATACGGCACAGAGAGGTCATAGTGGGAGAAGTTCCAGAAGCCCTCGATGCCCAGATCCACCAGACGGCCGCTGACCTGTTCCGCACCGTCGCGGGGCACACAGAGCACTGCGACCTTGGGGTGATGCTCGGCACAGAAAGACTCCAGCTCGTCGATATGGCGGATCTGGATGCCGCTGATCTCCTTGCCCACCTCGCTCTGTGCCACATCAAAGGCGGCGATCAGGCGGTAGCCGTTGGTGTCGGTGGTGATAAAGCGGCTCACTGCCTTGCCCAGACGGCCGCAGCCGATCAGGATGGTGGGCAGGCGGTCGCCGTTGCCGAACAGCAGGCCTTCCAGAATGGAGAGCAGGTTTTCCACCGAGTAGCCGATGCCCTGCCGGCCATTCACATCGCCGATGCAGTTGAAGTCCTGCCGTACCTGCGAAGCGGTGGTGCCCATCTGAGCAGCCAGCTCGCGGGAGGAAATGCTGTTGATGCCGTCCGCCTGCAGAGAGCACAGATAGCGGTAATATTTGGGAAGACGCTTGATAACGGGAAGCGAAGCCCTTGCAGGAGTGTTCATAGAATACTTTCTCCTTTCGCTCTATTGCAGTACTTGCCGCAGCTGCCTGCTTTACAGATGCGGCACAGAGAAACCCCGATCCGTTTACGGGTTCATATTGCAGATATTACAGTCAATTATTTAAAGTATACTGCACCGATGGAGAATGTCAAATCATTCTCAAAAAATTTTTATGAAATGTTACCGCTTTTTTGCTGCAGCGGGTCTGCATAGCCCGGCACAGGCTGGGGAATGCTGACAAAAAACGCAGGAGGAAAGCATATGAACGATGAAACGCAGCAGACCGATGCGCGTCGGCTGGAAAAAGAAGAGATCGAGGATCTGGGCACGGTCACGCTGGCCCGCGGGGAGCATGTGATCCACTGCCTGACCGTCATCGGCCAGATCGAAGGCCATTCGGAAGCGCCGCAAGGCCAGAAGACCACGAAGTATGAGCATGTCATCCCGCAGCTGGTGGCCGCGCAGGAGGATCCTCGCATCGAAGGCCTGCTGGTGCTGCTGAACACGGTAGGCGGTGATGTGGAAGCGGGCCTTGCGCTGGCGGAGCTGATCGCCAGCGTGTCCAAACCCAGTGCAACGCTTGTGCTGGGCGGCGGGCACTCCATCGGTATCCCGCTGGCCGTCAGCGCCCGGCGCAGCTTCATCGTGCCCACAGCCACCATGACCGTGCACCCGGTGCGGCATTCCGGCGTCATTCTGGGGGTGCCGCAGACCATGCGCAGCTTTGAGCAGATGCAGCAGCGCATCACCGGCTTCGTAGCGGCCCACAGCGGCATGACTGAAAAACGCTACACCGACCTGATGCTCCACACCGGCGAGCTGGTGATGGACATGGGCACCGTGCTGGATGGACGCCGGGCCGTGAAGGAAAAGCTCATCGACGAGCTGGGCGGGCTTTCGGATGCGCTGGCGTGGTTGTATAAAGAGATTGAACGCAAATGAAGGCCGATTTTGTACAACAATAGGTTTGCCAATTTCTTCCCTGCGTGGTACAATAATAAAATCAAATAGTGTGTCTACTACAAACGCGGGGAACAAAGAAACAGTGACAACAAAAAAACGTAAAAACGACAACACGGCGCGCAGCATCGCGCAAAAAAAAAAAAACGCGCAGAACAGCGGCTTCCGGCGGGGCTTGGCACCCTGTTTGCAGGCCTTTTGCTGGTGGTGCTGGCCTTTGTGGAGGGAGATTCGGCATGGAAGGCCCTGCACGATGTGCTGTTCGGACTTTTTGGCTGCGGCAGCTTTGTGCTGGGCGCGGCAGTGTGCTGCCTTGCTGTGCAGTATACCCGGGGCGAAGACCTTCTGCCCAAGATCTTCAAGCTGGTTCTGGGGCTGGTGTTTGCCTGCGGCACGGTGATCGTTTTTCCGATATCCAGCCGCAGGGCATGTCGGCATTTCAGATGACGGCTGCCTGCTACGCAAACGGCGTGAATGCATGGATCGGCGGCGGTGCGCTGGGCGCACTGCTGGGCGGCAGCCTGCTGCTGCTGTGCGGACGGCCTGCGGCAACCCTTATCATGATCGTGCTGGCACTGTGTGTCAGCCTGTACATTTTTGATCTGACCCCGGCAGAGGTGTGGCAATGGCTGTGCGCTGCGTTTGGCGGCGTGCACGCAAAGGGTGCGGCCATGGCGCAGCAGAGCGCAGCCGCCGCGCTGAACGTGCCGCTGCCGCGCGGCAGAAGCCGAGGCTGAGGAAGACTACGACGAAGCAGAAGATGAATACCGGGATGAGGAAGATGCCGAAGAGGAGATGGAAACTCCGGCTTTCCGCATCGGTGTGCCGGACTGGCTGAACGGCATCCGCCACTGGGGCCACAAGGTGACCGAAGAGATGGAGGCGGAGGAGCCGGAGGCCGCCCCGCAGCCGGAGCCGCCCGCAGATACTTCCGGCCAGCCGCTTGCCCAGCCGGAGCCTGCCGCCCCGGCCATCACGCCGGTGCAGGTACGGGTATCCCGGCCCCGGGCTTCCTTTGACGTAGACCTTGGCCCCGACCACACTGAGGTGAAGGAGGGCGGCAGCGAACCCATCGAGCCGCTCATCGTGGGCCCGGGCGGCACCTTTGGGCAGAACCCGCTGCGCCCGGCCCCCAGACCTGCCACGCAGCCCATCGTACAGGACGCAGTGGAGACCGATGCATCCGATTTCTTTGCAAAGGCTGCACAGCCGGTGCAGCCTGCGGCAGCGGAAAGCTTTGATACTCCGGTCATGACCCCGGCAATGCCGACGGCCCAGCCGGAAAGCCCGGCAGCGGCAGTCACGCCGGAGATGCCCGCCGTGCCCATCCAGCCCGCAGTCCCGGCGGCACCCGCCCGGGTGAGCGCCGAAAACGCCGTTGCCATGCGCGGCACACCCGACGAGGACGGCTGGATCAGCATTACCAGCGAACCGGTGGAGGAAAAGGATATCAGCACGCTGGTGGCAGCGGCAATGGAAAAGCCTGCCGCTTCCGAGCAGGCCGCGGCAGCGGCCCCTGTGGACGAGACCGAACCGGTGGATACTTATCAGTACCAGTATCCGCCCATTGAGCTGTTTGAAAAATCGCAGGACGAGACCGACCCCGGCGCGCAGGAAGAGCTGAAAGCCAACGCCCAGAAGCTGGTGGACACGCTGGAAAGCTTTGGCGTGCGCACCCGTGTGCTGGATATCTCCCGGGGCCCTCCGTCACCCGGTACGAGGTGCAGCCCATGGCGGGTGTCAAGATCAGCCGCATCACCTCGCTGGCAGACGATATCGCCCTGAACCTTGCGGTGGCGGACGTGCGTATGGAAGCACCCATCCCCGGCAAGCCTGCCGTGGGCATTGAGGTGCCCAACCACAAAAAAGACCCCGGTGTATATCCGCAGCGTGTTCGAGAGTCAGAGCTTTTTGCGCATGACCTCACCTCTGGGCATTGCGCTTGGCAAGGACATTGCCGGTGTGGCACAGGTGGCAGACCTGTGCAAGATGCCCCATCTGCTCATTGCAGGCAGCACCGGCAGCGGTAAATCCGTGTGCGTGAACAGCATCATCATGAGCCTGCTGTTCCGCTCCAGCCCGGAGGACGTGAAGCTGCTGCTGATCGACCCCAAGGTGGTGGAGCTGGCCGAGTACAACGGCATTCCCCACCTGCTGATGCCGGTGGTCACCGAGCCGAAAAAGGCCGCAGGTGCCCTTGGCAGCGCGGTGCAGGAGATGGAGCGCCGCTACCGCCTGTTTGCAGAAAACAATGTGCGCGACATCAAGTCTTTCAACAAGCTGGCCGCAGAACGGCCTGATCTGGAAAAGATGCCCTACATCGCCATTATCATCGACGAGCTGGCTGATCTGATGATGGTGGTGGGCAAGGATGTGGAGGACTCCATCTGCCGCATCGCCCAGAAGGCCCGCGCCGCCGGTATGCACCTGATCGTAGCCACCCAGCGCCCCAGCGTGGACGTTATCACCGGCCTGATCAAGGCCAACATCCCCAGCCGCATCGCATTTGCAGTGTCCAGTCAGGTGGACAGCCGCACTATTCTGGACGGCTCCGGTGCCGAAAAGCTGCTGGGCATGGGTGATATGCTGTTCATGCCCGTGGGTGCGCCCAAGCCTACCCGTATTCAGGGCACTTTCGTGCGGGATGAGGAGATCAGCCGTGTGCTGGACTTCATCAAGCAGAGCGGCACCGTGCAGTATGACGAAGCCATGATCGAAGCCATGGAAAAGCACGCCATTCAGGACGGCAAGAAGGGCAGCGGCGGCGCGGACTCCGACGAGGATCCCGATACCGACCCGATGTTCAAGCAGGCCGTGGAGGTGGTCATCGATGCCGGTCAGGCCTCCACCAGCCTGCTGCAGCGCCGCTGCAAGCTGGGCTACGCCCGCGCGGCCCGTATCATGGACGAGATGGAACAAAAAGGCATCATCGGACCCTACGAGGGTGCCAAGCCCCGCGCTGTGCTTATCAGCCGCCAGCAGTGGCTGGAAATGCAGATGAACCAACCGGAGGAATAAAAATAAAAGAGCACTCGCCCGTGTTCAACCAAGAATGAGGATATTAGCAAATGGACAACTCTTCCCCTAAGATCTACACCGAATTTCTTCCCATCAGCCGGGCCGATATGGAGGCCCGCGGGTGGGAGCAGCTGGACTTTGTGGTGGTGGGCGGCGACGCCTATGTGGACCACCCCAGCTTTGGCACTGCCATCATCAGCCGCCTGCTGGAAGCCGAGGGCTATAAGATCGGCGTGCTGGCCCAGCCACGCTACACCGACTGCGAGGACTTCAAGCGATTCGGCAAGCCGAAGTACGGCTTCTTCATCGGCGGCGGCAACGTGGACAGCATGGTCAGCCACTATTCCGTGGCAAAGATCCCCCGCGCCGAGGACGAATATTCCCCCCGGCGGCAAGGGCGGCGCACGCCCGGACCGCAGCGCCACCGTGTACACCCGCCTTGCCAAGCAGGCCTATCCCGACCTGCCGGTGATCCTGGGCGGTCTGGAAGCTTCTCTGCGCCGCTTTGCCCACTACGATTACTGGCTGGACACCGTGCTGCCCAGCATCGCCGAGGATTCCGGCGCGGACATCATCAGCTTTGGCATGGGCGAGCACCAGCCGTGGAGATCGCCCGCCGCCTTGCCCGCCGGGGAACCGGTGGAGAGCATCACGGACGTGGACGGCACCTGTTACATGACCGACTTCGACCATCTGCCCGAGCGCTACGTGGAGTGCGCAGGCTTTAAAAAGGTGGCGTCGGATAAGACGGCGTATGCCAAGGCCTGCCGCATCCAGATGGACAATCAGGACGTAGTCAGCGGCCAGATCATCGTGCAGAAGCAGAGCGAAAAGTATCTGGTGCAGAACATCCCCGCAAAGCCGCTGGTGCGCGGGGAGCTGGATAAGGTCTACGCTCTGCCCTACACCCGCCGTTACCACCCCATCTACGAGAGCATGGGCGGAGTGCCCGCCATCCGGGAGGTGCAGTTCTCCATCATCCAGAACCGCGGCTGCTTCGGCGGGTGCAACTTCTGCGCCATCCAGCTGCATCAGGGGCGGCGTGTCACCAGCCGCAGCGCGGACAGCATCGTGGCAGAAGCCGAGCGCATGACCCACGAGCCGGATTTCAAGGGCTACATCCACGATGTGGGCGGCCCCACCGCAAACTTCCGCTTTCCCTCCTGCCGGGAGCAGATGCTGCGGGGCATGTGCACCGGCGGCAAGCACTGTCTTGCTCCCACCACCTGCTCCCACATGATCGTGGACCACAGCGACTACCTGAAGATCCTGCGCCGGGTGCGGGAGCTGCCGGGCGTGAAAAAGGTGTTCATCCGCAGCGGTATCCGGTTCGACTACCTGATGGCCGACCCGGACGACACCTTCTTCAAGGAACTGGTGGAGTACCATGTGTCCGGCCAGCTGAAGGTGGCTCCGGAGCACTGTGCCCCCAACACGCTGGCCTACATGGGCAAGCCGCCCATCGAGACCTTCAACAAGTTCAAGGATAAATTCTATGAGCTGAGCAAAAAGGCCGGCAAAAAGCAGTATCTGGTGCCCTATCTGATGTCCAGTCACCCGGGCAGCACCCTCAAGGATGCGGTCTATCTGGCAGAATATCTTTATAAAACCACATGCGCCCGGAACAGGTGCAGGATTTTTACCCCACCCCCGGCACTGTGAGCACCTGCATGTTCTACACCGGCCTTGACCCCTACACCCTGAAGCCGGTGTTTGTGGAAAAGACCCCCGAGGGCAAGGCGCTGCAGCGGGCGCTGCTGCAATACTACGAGCCTCGCAACGCCGAGAAGGTAGTCAAGGCGCTGAAGATGACCCACCGGGAGGACCTGATCCCCCTGCTGGTGCCCGCCGTAGGCCGCCGCGCCGTGCAGCGCTCTGCCCGCCGGGCCGAAGCCGCCGATGTGACGATCCACAATGACGGCACCTATACGGTGCGCCCGAACCAGAAGGGCCATAACGGCAAGCCTGCCCACGGCCAGAGCCGTGCCGCTGCACCGACAGGCCGTGCGCCCAGCCCCGGCGCACGCTTTGCGCCCCATTCGGCACCCGCGCGCAAGCCAAAAAACGATCAACAGAAAGAGAACACAACGTGGAAAACTGGAAAGAAGAAAAAGTAAACGCGCCTAAGAAGGGCCTGTGGCAGCGCCTTGCTGCGCTGGCCGCTGCCGCCGCACTGGTGCTGAGCCTTGCGGGCTGCAGCGGGCTGCCGTCCGTCCCGGGCGGAAGCGCCGATGTAGTGCCGAACCCGTCCGCTTCTGCTGCGGCGGCTGTGGATACGGTGGACGCACCCTTGGAGGTGCATTTCATCGATGTGGGTCAGGCGCTGAGTGTGCTGGTGGAATGCGACGGACAGTTCATGCTCTACGACGGCGGCAATGTGGACGACGCAGTCTCATCGTCTCTTACCTGCAGAGTCAGGGGGTGGAACAGCTGGAATATGTGTTCTGCTCCCACGCGCACGAGGATCATGTGGGCGGTCTGGCTGCCGCACTGGCCTACTTCCCGGCGTACCATGTGTACAGCCCGGTGGCCGATGCCTCCACCAAGTGCTTTCAGGATTTTGTCAAGTACACCCAACAGCAGGGCCTGCAGGTAGAGGTGCCCGCCGTGGGCACGATGTGGCCGCTGGGCGGCGCTACCGTGACCATGCTTGGCCCGGTGGCACAGTACAGCGACACCAACGATACCTCCATTGTGCTGCGCATCGACTACGGCTCCACCAGTTTCCTGCTGACCGGCGACATGGAAAAGACTGCGGAGACCGACCTTGTGAACAGCGGCGCGAACCTCAGGGCCGATGTGCTGCAGGTGGGCCACCACGGTTCCAGCACCTCCACCAGCTACCTCTTCCTGAACGCGGTGCTGCCGGAAATGGGCATCATCTCCTGCGGCGTGAACAACAAGTACGGCCACCCGCACGAGGAAACGCTGAGCATCCTGCGGGATGCCAGGGTGGATGTGTACCGCACCGACCTGCAGGGCACCATCACCATTGGCAGTGACGGCCAGAACTACACCGTGGGCACCGAGCACTTTGCGGCAGATTCCGCGCTGAACCCCACCGACCCGGCGGCATCCAGCACGGCCCAGCAGGCGTACATTGGCAATGTGAACAGCAAAAAGTTCCATCTGCCTACCTGCCCGAACCTGCCGGCAGAGAAGAACCAGATCCTCTTCTCCAGCTATCAGGAAGCCGTGGAAGCAGGCTATACGCCCTGTTCCAGCTGCATCAAATAAAGAACGAACTCCCCCAGTCTGCTTCACAGACAGCCCCCTCTGGGATGGGGCCTTTGGCAAAACCGAAAAGCTTACCTTTTCGACAGAGGCTCCCTCCTTGAGGGAGCTGGCACGGCGTGAGCTGTGACTGAGGGAGTTTTCTTTTATCCGCCGCTCTGCGGGATTGATAAAATCCCACAGGTGCGGTATACTTAAGACCACTTTATTTCAAAAAAGCAAGGAGGTGCGGCGGATGATCGGTGCACCGCAGCCGCTGGTGCTGGCAAAACCGGCGGCGATCGATACAGCACAGGCAGCGCGGTATTTCGGGGCCAGAGGGGAACCGGACGACCGCACCATGACCCTGTTGGAAACATGCGCCATGCCGCTGCTGGCGGCGGCAACGCCCCGGGCGGTCTGGCTGGAAGCGGACACGGCTGCCCTTGCCGAAGCAGGCATCCTGCGGGGTGGGGATGTGATGAAGCATCTGGAAAACTGCCCGCAGGCGGTGCTGCTGGCCGTGACCCTTGGCCCCGGCGTGGATGCACAGATCCGCCGTGCCGGTGTGGGAGATATCGCGGCGGGCGTTGCGTCCGACGCACTGGGCAGCGCGCTGGCCGAGCAGGCCGCAGACGCAGCCGAAGCAGAGCTGCGCCAGTGGGCCGCAAAAGAGGGAAAGTATTTGACCGGGCGGTTTTCGCCCGGCTACGGTGACTGGGATATTGCAGTACAGCCGCTGGTGGCAAACGCGCTGGATACGGTGCGCCGGGCGGGCCTGTGTGTGACCGATACCAACCTGATGACCCCGCGCAAGAGCGTGACGGCCATTCTGGGGGTCAGCGGCCACCCGGTAAAGGGAAAACTGGCCGGGTGCGGCCACTGCGTGCTGCGCACCCGGTGTGAGTATAGAAAGAGGGGAAAGACCTGTGCAAGCGAGTGAACTTTTCAAGCAGAGCAATACCGTCCTGCTGGACGGCGGCATGGGCACCATGCTGCAGGCTTCGGGCCTGAAGCTGGGTGCAAAGCCGGAGGAGCTGAACATCACGAACCCGGAGCTGATCGAGAGCATCCATGCCAAGTATGCCGCTGCGGGCAGCCGCATCGTCAACGCCAACACCTTTGGCGCATCGGCCCACAAGCTGGCGGGCAGCGCCTACAGTCTGGAAGAAATCATTGCGGCGGGCATCGCCAACTGCAAGCGCGCCTGTGCGCCCTACGGTGCCCTGACCGCGCTGGATGTCGGCCCGCTGGGAGAACTGCTGGAACCCAGCGGAACGCTGGCCTTTGAGGATGCGGTGAGCGAGTATGCGCGCATCGTCCGGGCAGGCGCTGCCGCCGGGGCCGACCTCATTTTCTTTGAGACCTTTACCGATCTGTACGAGCTGAAAGCCGCTCTGCTGGCAGCAAAGGAAAACAGCGGCCTGCCTATCTTAGCCAGCATGAGCTTTGAAGCCGGCGGGCGCACCTTTACCGGCTGCACGGTGGAAAGCTTCGGCGTGACCGCCCGTGGCCTGGGTGCCAACGCGGTGGGCATCAACTGCTCACTGGGCCCCAAGGAGATCTTCCCCATGGCAAAGCGTCTGGCAGAGGCTGTGCCCGGCGACTTTCCGGTGTTCGTCAAGCCCAATGCGGGCCTGCCCCGGGCCGACGGCAGCGGCTACGATATCACCCCGCAGCTCTTCGCCATGGAAATGAAGCCCTACCGGGAACTGCATCTGTTCGCGGCGGGCGGCTGCTGCGGCACCACACCGGAGTTTATCAAGCTGCTGAACAGCGTTTTTGCAGGCTGCGTACCCGGCCGTCCGGCCCACAAAATGCCCTCGGTGCTGTGTACGCCGGTGGATTTCGTCAACGTGGACGGCATCACGGTGGTGGGTGAGCGCATCAACCCCACCGGCAAAAAGCGCTTCCAGCAGGCACTGCGGGAAGAGGATATGACTACGTTCTGGAGCAGGCGGTCAGTCAGGTGGAAGCTGGTGCTCAGGTGCTGGACGTGAACGTGGGCGCACCCGGCGTGGACGAGCCTGCCCTGATGCCCAAGGTGGTCAAGGCCCTGCAGAGCGTCACCAGCCTGCCGCTGCAGCTGGATTCCTCCAATGTGCAGGCACTGGAAAACGGCCTGCGCGTGTACAACGGCAAGCCCATCGTCAACTCTACCAACGGCGAGCAGGAAAAGCTGGACGCGATCCTGCCCCTGTGCAAAAGTACGGCGCGGCCATCGTGGGCCTTGCCATCGATGAGCGGGGCATCCTGCCCGCCGCCGAGGACCGGGTGGCCATTGCCCGCCGCATCACGGAGGCGGCCCTTGCCGTCGGCATCCCGCGGGAGGACATCTACATCGACTGCCTGACCCTGACCGCCAGCGCCCAGCAGAAGGACGTTCTGGCCACCGTGCAGGCGTTGGAAGCCTGCAAAAAAGAGCTGGGCGTGCGCACCATTCTGGGCGTGTCCAACATCAGCTTCGGCCTGCCCTGCCGCCCCTATCTGAACACCACCTTCCTCACCATGGCGATGTATGCGGGCCTTGACCTCGCCATTATGAACCCTTCCAGCGAGGAGATGATGGCGGCAGTGTACGCTTACAATGTGCTGACCAACCGCGATCCGCAGAGCACCAAGTACATTGAGCGGTATGCCGACCATGTGCCCGCCTCGGTGGCCCTCAAGCAGGCCGCGCAGACGGTGCCTGCGGCTTCGGCATCCGCATCCGGTGAGAGCGCAGAGCTTACCGGTCCTTATGCTCTGCTGATGAAGGCGGTGGAAAAGGGCCTGAAGGGTGATGCCGCCGCCCAGACCAAGGCACTGCTGGCCGAAAAGCAGCCGCTGGAAGTGGTGGACGAAGCGCTGATCCCGGCGCTGGACATCGTGGGCGCAAAGTACGAGAAGGGCACGCTGTTCCTGCCGCAGCTGCTGCAGGCCGCAAGTGCGGCCCAGAGCGCCTTTGAGGAGATCAAGAACGTCATTGCCCAGAAGGGCGAGGGCAGCGCCAGCAAGGGCCGCATCGTACTGGCCACCGTCAAGGGCGACGTGCACGACATCGGCAAGAACATCGTCAAGGTCATTCTGGAAAACTACGGCTTTGAGGTGATCGATCTGGGCCGTGATGTGCCGGTGGAGACGGTGGTGAACACCGTGCGGGAAAAGAATGTGCATCTGGTGGGTCTTTCCGCCCTGATGACCACCACCCTCAAGAGCATGGAGGAGACCATCGCCGCCCTGCACGAAGCGGGCCTGGACTGCAAGATCATGGTGGGCGGTGCCGTGCTGACCCCGGAATATGCCGAGAAGATCGGCGCGGACTGGTACGCCAAGGATGCCAAGCGCAGCGCGGACATCGCCAAGGAATTTTTCGGGGCGCAGTAAAAGCATGAATGCAGGCCAGTAGGAAGCTTTCTCCGCGAACAGCCCGGGACTCCAGTCCCACCCCAGCGGACGGTCTTCGGAGAAACTTCCGGCCCGCCGCCCCGGTAAGCTGGGGCCTCCTTTGAAAACACCTGAAAATCTATTTGCAAATTGTTCAAAAACTCCACAAAGAAATGCCACGATTGTCTGGTAGTATAAGGGTGCAGTCAGGGAGATGCAAAGACATCTCCCCAAAGCCGACAAGGGCTTTCACCTGCGGGGGCTGGTGCATCTGGCACAGCCCAGCAGGTACTTATTAAAACACTGTCCCCCGCCTATGCCAGGCAATCGCCAACGACGGCGGACAGACTACCAAATCCCTCCTGATCCGCCGCAAAGTTCGGGAGTTCTCATACCGCAGCCAGCACCGCTTTATCCTCCTTTCCACGGTGCTGGCTGCTTTTGTTTTTACCTGAATGCAAGAGAACGATTGGGAATAGCCGCCGCGTGCGCTTTGGCTGTTTTAGCGGAAATTCTATTATAATTCGTTGAGCCTCGGAAAAATCTGCGGATTTTCGAGGCTCTTTTTCACGAATAGGATCGAAGCGATATACTTCATCTGAATGTAAAAAGCAAAGCGAGAACGAGTGCGAGACGAAATTGGTTTATACAGTTCGTTTTACTTCACTGCGTTTCGCCCATTTGTTGCTGATCTTATCTGCCAGCAGGGAGCCGCAGGCCCCCAATGCAAGGCCCAGTGCCACGCCGCCCAGAATGTCGGTGGGGAAATGCACATACAGGTACATCCGCGTGAAGCCGATGAACCCGGCCAGCACAAGAGCCGGGATGCCGAGCCTGCGGTTCTGCAGCCAGAGCGCAAAGGCAGCGGCAAAGGCGGAGGATGTGTGTCCGGAAGGGAAGGACCAGCCATGGGGCCGGGCCACCAGCGTGAGCATCTCCGGCCGGAGGTCGCAGGGGCGCGGGCGTGCGAACAGCGGCTTTAAGGCGCAGTGGCCCGCCAGCATATAAAGGCCCAGCGCCAGCGCCATGGCCAGCCCGGCCCGGCGGGTGCGCCGGAACGCCAGCAGCACCACTGTAAATGCGATCCAGATCTCGCCGTGGGCACCGGCCTGATCGAAAAACACCGCCAGTGCATCCAGCACCGGACAGCGCAGAGCCTGCAAGGCATCCAGAAGGGTAAATTCAAAGGACATGGATAAAGCCTCCCTGCTTGTTGTTCTTGCCCTTATGGTATCATGGAACCGGGCAGAGAATAAAAACAAGGCTTGTACAAAGGATAAACAAATCTTAAACCGGCAGAAAAGATGTCGGAAACAGGACAAACCTGGAATATAGCGACGCAATACTACAAATTGTAAATGAATAAGAAGCCCTGCGGTTCTGTGACGTAGGGCATATTGTATGTTTTACTGCATCTGGCTGAGTGTGGGGTAGCTGTCGATGGCACCATTCGTCTGCACGCTGATGCCGCAGAACTGATTGGAAAACGCAAGGTATTCGTTCAGCTTTGTTTTGCTCAGCTTTTCCAGCTTGTTCCGCGTTACGCCGTCACGTTCCAGCTGCCACAAAAACGAGCCGATGAAGCCGTCGCCTGCGCCGGTGGTGTCCACAGCCCGGACTTTCCGGCAGGGGGCAAAGCCGTGGGCGGTGCGGGTGTAGGCGTGGGCACCGCTGCTGCCGCAGGTGTACAGCACCAGCTGCACATCGCCCACGAGCAGCTGCGACAGGGCGGCTTCAATGTCCGCAGTGCCGGTGAGAAATTCCAGCTCTTCGTCCGAAATTTTGAGGATGTTGGAAAGCGGCAGGAACTGCAGCACGGTCCCGCGCAGCATGTCGCGGTCCGGCCAGAGGGGGAAGCGCAGGTTCGGGTCAAAGCTGACGATGCTGCCGGCCTCCCGTGCGGCGGCAATGGCCGCAAGGTGGGCGTAGCGCATGGGGCTGTCCACCAGTGACACGCTGCAGTAGTGCAGGGCAAAGGCATCGGCGAACCATGCAGGGTCGATCTGCTCCGGAGAATAAAGCAGGTCCGCCGAGGGTTTGCGGTAGAAGCTGAAGGTGCGGCTGCCGTCCTCTTCCAGACTGACGAAGGCAAGGGCCGTGCTGGCCTTATCGGTAAAGGCCAGATGGGAGAGGTCGATGCCGCAGGCTTCCAGCTCCCGTGCAATCTTGTGGCCGAAGGGGTCGTCGCCCAGCTGGCTCAGAAAAGCACTTTTGCCGCCCAGCCGGGCAAAGGCGGCGCACACGTTGGCCGGTGCGCCGCCAGTGCGCGGGCTGAACGAGGGAACCTCGTCAAAAGAACAGCCCACCCTGGACGGGATCATATCGATGAGTGCTTCGCCAATGGAAAACAGTGTGCTGCCGGACATAGAGAACCTCCCAAATTAAGATGCTGGTAATAAAAGACTTCCCCCGGCGAGGGGGATGATTTTGTGACCGCTCCCAGTGTAAGGGCCAGAGCCCGGACTGTCAATGCTTTTTTGCGCGGTACAGGGCGTTTTTGTGTTGACTTGCATTTTGGGGTGTGCTAAAATATGCCGGTATGCGTAAAAAATGCCATGAAAGGGAACTTGGATGAACCTGACAAAACAGTTCTTTAAATATGTATCACAGAATATCTTCGGCCTGCTGGGCACCTCGTGCTACATTCTGGCCGATACCTATTTCATCTCGCAGGCGGCGGGCACCGACGGCGTTACCCTGCTCAACCTCTGCCTGCCGGTCTACAACTTCATCTTTGCCGTCGGCTCCATGGTCGGCCTTGGCGCGGCCACCCGCTATGCCATCCTCAAGGCGCAGGGAGACGAGCGCTGCCAGCGCTATTTTTCCAATGCCATCTTCTGTGCCTGTGTGCTCAGCGTGCCGTTTTGCTGGTGGGCATTTTTGCGCCCGGCGGCCTTCTGCGGCTGATGGGCGGTGACGCGGGGATCATGGCGCTGGGCATCCCGTATGCCCGTATCTTCCTTATGTTCACGCCCTTCTTCATGTGCAACTATATCGTGTCGGCCTTTGTGCGCAACGACGGCGACCCCTCCCTTGCCATGGTGGCTACCCTGAGCAGCAGCCTGTTCAATGTGGTGTTCGACTATATTTTCATGTTTCCCATGGGTCTGGGGCTGGCCGGTGCGGCGCTGGCCACCGCCGTGTCTCCCATCATCAGCATTTCCATCTGCAGCCGCCACTTCTTTAAAAAGGAGAACAGCGTGCAGTTCGTGCGCCAGCGCCCCTCGGCAAGGCTGCTGGGCCAGAGCTGCCAGCTTGGCATCTCCGGCTTTGTGGGTGAGATGTCCTCCGGCGTTACCACCACCGTGTTCAACCTTCTGCTGCTGGGTCTGGCGGGCAATGTGGCGGTGGCGGCCTATGGCGTGGTGGCGAACTTTGCGCTGGTGGCAACGGCCATCTTCAACGGCGTAGCACAGGGTGCACAGCCGCTGGTGAGCGAGTGCTACGGCAAAAGCGACAAGGCCGGTGCCAGAAAGCTGCTCATCCTGGGCAGCTGCACCGCACTGGTGCTGGCAGCGGTGCTGTACGGCATCATCTTTGGTGCTACCGATGCACTGGTGGGCGTGTTCAACAGCGAAAGCTCCGCCCGGATGGCCCAGTTTGCCCACATGGGCATGAGGCTGTATTTTGTGGGCTACTTCTTTGCCGGGTTCAACATCGTGGCGGCGGGCTACCTGAGCGCGACCAACCGCCCGGTGGAAGCCTCCGTCACCTCCATCTGCCGCGGCATGGTGGCCATCGTGGCCTGCTCGCTGGTGCTGAGCCGCCTGTTTGGCATGAATGGTGTGTGGGCAGCGTTCCCGGCATCGGAACTGCTCACCGCAGTGCTGACCCTGTTTTTGCTGCTGCGCGGTAAAAAGCAGACCGCATAGCCCTTAAATATAAAGCTCCTGTTCGCGCAGAGATTCCTCGGGCGAAAGCCCACTCTGCGCGGCGTGACCGGCCATTGCCCGCCACTGTGCGGGGGATTGGCCGGGTTTCTTTTTTGAACACCCGGCACAGGTAGTTGGCACCGGAAAAGCCGCACAGGCTGGCTACCACGTCCAGTGTGTACTCCCGGTGGAGCAGCAGCCGCTGGGCTGCTTCAACGCGCACCGTGGTGAGGTATTTGCCCGGCGGCACGCCAATGGCTGCGGTAAAGGTGCGCACCAGATGGCTCTTGGACACGCCCAGCCGTTCGCTCAGCTCCTCCACGCCGTAAGGCCCGCGTAGTTTGCGCGGATGTCCTCAATGGCGGCCTGCACCAGCGGCGGCAGGGCGGACGCGGCACTGTCGGCATCGGCCAGCTCACACAGCAGTGCGTAGGCCAACTGGCTGCGGGCACGGCTGTGGGCGGCCTTTTCCTCAGCAAGGCGGTCCATCAGTTCGGCAGCGGCCGGGCAGGAACCGCCCTTGGCAAGGAGGGCAGTTCGTGCAGCCCGGCCAGAAACTGGGAAGCCGCCTGCCCGGTAAGCTGGACGCAGAGCAGATGGCAGCTGCTTTCCGGCACAAGGGCCAGCGGGGCACGGCTCAGGATCAGGTGCCCGGCAGCACGGACTGCGGCGGCAAAATGAGCGCTGCACCCAGCGGCAGCGGCCCGGCAGCAGGTACGGATGCAGAGCACTGGCCGCTGGACACAAGGCACACCCACAGTCCTTCGCCGGAGAGGGTGAGGGGGGCAGACAGCTGCAGATCCTGCACGGAAGCGGGAAAAGCGATGGTGTTCCAGTCAAAAAGCAATATCTGACACCTCTAATCAATAAAATGCTATTTTATATCACAAAATTATCTGTTATTATAGTACCAACGAATGAACACGCCGTCAAGAGCGTGAGAACCTTAAAAATTATGGAGGCAAACGACTATGGCTTCGATCAGCTGCCAGCACATCTATAAGATCTATCCGGGTGCTACCGCTCCCGCTGTTACCGACTTTAACCTGGAGATCCAGGATAAGGAATTCATCATCTTCGTCGGCCCCTCTGGCTGCGGCAAGTCCACCACCCTGCGCATGATCGCCGGTCTGGAGGAGATCTCCAAGGGCGAAATGTACATCGGTGGCCGTCTGATCAACGACGTTCCCCCGAAGGATCGTGATATCGCAATGGTGTTCCAGAGCTACGCTCTGTACCCCCACATGACCGTTTACAAGAACATCGCTTTCGGTCTGGAACTGCGCAAGACCCCGAAGGACGAGATCGACAAGCGCGTGCACGAGGCTGCTAAGATCCTGGAGATCGAGCACCTGCTGGACCGCAAGCCCAAGGCTCTGTCCGGTGGTCAGCGTCAGCGTGTTGCTCTGGGCCGTGCAATGGTTCGTAACCCGGCAGTCTTCCTGCTGGACGAGCCTCTGTCCAACCTGGATGCTAAGCTGCGTACCAGCATGCGCACCGAGATCATCAAGCTGCACAAGAAGCTGGCTACCACCTTCATCTACGTTACCCACGACCAGACCGAGGCTATGACCATGGGCGACCGTATCGTTGTTATGAAGGACGGCATCATCCAGCAGGTCGATACCCCGCAGAACCTGTACGATATGCCCTGCAACATGTTCGTTGCCGGCTTCATCGGCAGCCCCCAGATGAACTTCCTGGACGGCACCCTGATCAAGAAGGGCGACCTGTACGGTGTTGACCTGGGCGGCGACGTGATCCCCCTGCCCAAGGAGAAGACCGCAGACGGCAAGCTGGATGCTTACGTCGGCAAGAAGATCAAGATGGGCATCCGTCCCGAGGATATCGACGACGAGCCCGAGTTTATGGCAAAGCACACTGACTGCCAGCTGGATGCTCAGGTGGACGTCTCCGAAATGATGGGCGCTGAGATCTACCTGTATCTGGAGTACAAGGGCAACAAGATGACCGCTCGTGTGGCTCCCACCTCCAAGGCTCGCAACGGAGACACCGTCCGCGTTGCATTCGATCCCCACAAGGTCCACCTGTTCGACGTCGAGACCGAGCTGACCATCCTGAACTAAACATTTTAGCGACGATCATTTTTGATCCTCCTATCATAAGAGAAACCGCCGAAGGAAAGAAACCTTCGGCGGTTTTTCGTTTGTGTGTTCAGCTTTACGCTTCAATGGACCCGTGCTCTTTTCATTTGCTGGCAGTGCCGGGCGCGGCTGGTGCACCAGCTCGATAAAGGCTTTCATCTGAGGGGTCAGCCATTTGTCACGGTGGTAAAACAGCTGACGGTGCATCTCCACGGTGCAGTCCGGCACATTCAGCCGGGCAAGACGACCTGCTGCCAGCGCCGGACGCACGATGTACTCCGGCAGGAAGGAAAGACCCATGCCCTGCTCCACCATCTGGCACAGCAGCGCAGCGCTGCCCAGCTCCAGATAAGGGTGGATGGCAGCGCGGGCGGCAAGGCACTGATCCAAAGCGTCGCGGTAGCTCATGCCGCGCTCAGTGAGCAGAAATTCCTGCCGGGGCAGCTCTTCCAGTGTAACGGCTTCCTGCCCGGCAAGCGGGTGAGCGGATGGTGCAATAAAACACACCGGCTCCGGCACATCCGCCGCAAGCACCAGATTGGGCTGCAGCAGGGGCTGGTCCAGCGTATAGGCCAGATCAATCTGATTTGTGCCCAGCATCTGCAGCATCCCGTCGGCAGTGGCGGTGCACAGCACCAGCTCCACCTGCGGGCACAGGGCGTGGTAGCGTTTGAGCAGACCGGGCAGGAAGGTGGAGCACACCGAATCCGCCAGCGCGATGCGCAGACTGCCGCTGATCTGCCGGGCGGGCTGCAGGGCAGCCTGCGCCTGCTGGGCCGTGGCCAGCAGGGTGCGTGCATAGCCTAAAAAGGTCTGGCCCGCATCGGTGAGCCGCACGGTCTTGCCCACGCGGTCGAACAGCGGTGCACCCAGCTCTGCTTCCAGCTGTGCGATCTGGGAGGACACCGCCGACTGGGAATAGCCAAGCTGCCGCGCAGTGCGGGAAAAGCTGTGCAGCTCGGCGATGTGCAAAAAGGTATTGATGTTCCGCAGTTCCATAAACGCTTCCTCTCAGCGGCGGGCGATGCCGGTCACGGTGAGCACCTCGCCATCCACGGTAAAATGCACCTCTACCGGGCCGAACTCCATGCCGTACACCCGCTGCGGGTCGTGCTGGTAGGAGGGGCGCGGGTCACCTGCCAGTACGCCGGTCAGGGCGGCGCGGTCGGCCTGCGGCACCTGTGCCAGCAGTTCGGGCGGGAACTGTACCTGCAGACGGTGGAACTGGGTCTGGCCGGTAAAACCCTCGGCGGCATCCGGGTGGAAGTCGGCATAGGGGATGTAAGGCTTGATGTCGTAGATGGGGGTGCCATCCATCAGGTCGGCACCGCGCACGATGAGCACCGGGCCAACGTCCGGCCGGTGCTCGATGCCTTCCAGACGCACGCTGGAAAGGCCCAAAGGATTGGGACGGAACGGCGACCGGGTGGCGAACACGCCCATGCGGGTGTTGCCGCCCAGACGCGGCGGGCGTACAGTGGGGGACCAGCTGTCCCGCACCGCGCCGGAGAACTGCCACACCAGCCAGATGTGACTGAAATCTTCCAGACCGCGCACGGCATCGGCATTGCGGTATTCGGGCGTAAAGATCACCTCGCCGCGCAGCTCGTCCACAAGGCCGCTCTGACGCGGGATGCCGAACTTGGTGGGAAAGGCAGTATGGATATGGGCAATGACCTTCAGGGTCATCTCTTCAGGTGCAGTGGGCATGGTGAACTCCTTTTAATAGATCTTTTTCAGGGGGCATTCCGGCGGGATGCCGTACTGTGCCCGGAATGCGTCCAGTTCCTGAGGCGTGCGAATGAGCTGAACGTCCTCAAAATGGCCATCCGGGGAGATGAAACCGGCCACCTGCTCCCCGGTGCAGATGCTGCACCGCAGTGCAGGCTGCTGGGTGGCGGGGTCGTAAGAACGGGCAGGCTTTTTGCGGGAGAAAAACATGAGAAGCCTCCTCCTTTTATGAAACGTGCCTGAAAGACTGCAGGCGGCTCACAGCCCCCGGCACAGGCCGACAGCGCGGCCCTCAATGTGCAGCTCTTCCAGCTGCAGGCCGGTAAAGATCATGGGTGGGCAGACGGCGGCATTGTCCGCAAGCAGCATCACAGCATCACCCTGCCGGTGGAAGTGCTTGAGGGTGGCCTCGCCGCCAATGCGCACTGCGGCGATCTCGCCCTGCTCCACCTCCGGCTGGCAGCGAATGCATACGATGTCGCCGTCGCAGATGGTGGGGGACATGCTGTCACCGTGGCAGGTCAGGGCAAAGTCGGCGCGCCACGCGGCGGGAACGCCGATATAGCGTTCAATGTTCTGCTCTGCCGTGATAGGAGTGCCGCAGGCAATGGAACCGATCAGCGGGACCTGCGTCATGGCAGGCAGCGGCTCAAAGCCCGGCGGCGGACAGGGTGTGTCCAGCCCCAGCAGATAGGCAGGGGTGGTCTCCAACGCGGCTGCCAGCTCTTCCACCTTGGACTGCGGCAGGTCGTTGATGCCTTTTTCCAGCTTGGTAATGGAGGATTTGGACCGATAGCCCATGCGCTGGGCAAGCTCTTCCTGCGAAAGGCCCAGTTCTTTGCGGCGCAGATGCAGACGGGTAGAAAGCTCAGACATGCGAAACCTCTCTGAAAACGTATGGTTGTTCTGTAAAAAGAATGCTGTTACCAGAAGTATACCAAAAAAATTGCATTAAAATCAACTTTTTTCTGCGAATTTGCAAAAATAGGTTGACACTGAATCAATGCAGGGATATACTACAACTAAAGATTGTAGAACGGCATTGCCGATACGAAAAAAGGAGAGCGGAATATGGCAAATACTGAAATGATCCGGGATTATATCCGCGCCAGTGGGTACAAGATGCAGTATGTGGCACGAGCCTTGAAGATCAGCCCCAATGCGCTGAACCTGAAACTGCAGGGGCGCACACAGTTCAAGCTGAGCGAAGCAGAACGGCTGAGCGCGGTGCTTGGTCTGAGCATGTACGAGCGGGATCTCTGCTTTTTTGAAGAGCAGAACCGCCGCGAAGTGCTGGCACGCGCGCGGATGAAAAGAGGAGGGCAGAACATGACAAGCGAGCAGAGAAATCAGACGCGGCTGGCACTGTACCGGTATGGGATGCGGCAGCGTGCACGAAGCCCGGTGGAGCGCAGCTGGTGCGCCGCCATTGAGGAGGGCCTTGCCTATTACCGTAAAAACGACCCGCTGCGTGCGGATCTGTTCGAGCTGCGCTATGTGCAGCACCGCACGGAGGACGATGTGATCGATCAGCTGCACATCGGCCGCACTACTTACCAGAAAGCCCATCAGGACCTGCTGAGCACCATTGCCGTGTACGCGGCAGAGCGCGGGGTGTTTTACCGCGAGACGGAAAGTTGAAAGCAGAATGCCCCCGGACGCTGCCAGCAGGCAATGTCCGGGGGCATTTTTGAACTCAGGCTTTTTTGTTCGGATCCTGTTTTTCGCAGTGGCTGTGGCAGGATGCACAGTTGCCGCCGCAGCCCTCGCCCTTCCAGCCGCCCTGCTTGGAGATCCACACAACGGCCAGTGCAAACAGAACGATCAGAACGATCAGCGTAATGATTCCACGAAGTGTCAGCATTTTTTTGTACCTCTTTTCCCGGTGGGAAAGTTTCTGTGATCAGTATACACGATTTGGCATCAAAGGGCAACCGGAAAGCGGATACAAAAAGTGTGATTTTTTTAAAAATTTAGGCTTGCATTTTGGCAAAGGCCGTGCTATAATAATCACGTTCCAGTTCGGAACGCACAAAACAAAATATGGAGGATTAGCTCAGCTGGTTAGAGCACCTGCATCACACGCAGGGGGTCTGGGGTTCGAGTCCCTAATTCTCCACCAAACAGTTCGTACTCGAACCCGATTCTTTACGAGAAAGGGTTCGGGTACGTTTTTTTGTTTATCGGAGGTTCTGCGGAAGGACTACTCGGAACGGTAAACGAGCAAAGGCAGGGTATCATCGTGGTGATGGTATCCTGCCTTTTGTTTGCGGGATCAAGGTCGCTTTGTGCGAACTTGATCGTCCCCCTATATGGCGCGTTTGGGGGTAATCGCTGCGTACGTGCGTACCGGGAGCCTGTACACCTCTGACAATATGTAACACACTAGACTTTGTTCCAAAGTCCGTGTGCTAAGGGGCAGGCCCCTTAGAATTCCTGTGGAGTGTGTACGCACGTACGCAGGAAAACGGCAAAAATTTCACTATATCGGGGTGTTCTTTCATTGGAGAGTATGATATACTCGGCTTAGTTCAACAAATCGAAATTTGAGGAGATAGACTAGTGAGAACATACGAGAATAAAGATGAACTTAAGAACGAGATAAATAAAAGTTTTGCAAAGTACATTTCAGAATTTGATATTATTCCGGAATCATTAAAAGATAAGAGAGTTGAGGAAGTTGACAGAACTCCAGCAGAAAATCTTGCTTACCAGGTTGGCTGGACAACTCTTGTTCTTAAATGGGAATCAGACGAAAGAAATGGTCTTCATGTCAAGACTCCTTCGGATGATTTCAAGTGGAATCAGCTTGGCGAATTATATCAATGGTTTACAGATACATATGCTTATCTGTCGTTGCAGGAGTTGAAAGATATGCTGAGAGAGAATATTAATTCGATTTATGAAATGATTGACTCATTAAGCGACGAAGAGTTATTCGAGCCACATATGAGAAAGTGGGCCGATGAAGCAACCAAAACAGCGGTCTGGGAAGTATACAAGTTTATACATGTTAACACGGTTGCTCCGTTCGGAACATTTAGAACTAAGATTAGAAAATGGAAAAAGATAGCACTATAACTTCCAGTTTGCTGTACTCGTTCCTAGCAGGGTTTGGGGCAGGCACGCCCCAACAAGAAGCTGTCCCAAAGGGGCAAGAATTTTCAAGAATTGAAAATTTGTGGCCACGGGACGATTCTTGCTCTCACCTTTTTCGCTGCGTTTCGCAATTTTCACATTTCAATCTGCTCGCAGATTGTTGACAAGCTGCGCTTGACCCGATACTATAAAGGCAAGTCGAATACACGCCAAGGAGGTGCAACCATGACCGCCGTGATCTACGCCCGCTATTCATCCGACAGCAGCGTGAAGCGTCCATTGAGGGACAGCTGCGCGACTGCAAGGACTACGCCGAGAAGAACGGCATCACTGTGTCGGCACCTACATTGACCGTGCCTACTCTGCCAAAACGGATGACCGCCCGGACTTTCAGCGGATGATCAAGGACAGCGCGAAGAAAATCTTCGATGTGGTTCTGGTCTGGAAGCTCGACCGCTTTGCCCGGAATCGGTTCGATGCCGTGAACTACAAGTACCAGCTGGAAAAGAACGGTGTCCATCTGGTGTCTGCCATGGAACCCATTTCGCAGGGACCTGAAGGCATTATGGTGGAGAGTATGCTGATCGGCATGGCAGAATATTATTCCGCCGAACTTGCCCTGAAAGTAGCGCGCGGTGAGCGCGAAAACGCCCTCCAGTGCAAGTACAACGGCGGTATCGTTCCGCTGGGCTTCACCATTGGCAAGGAGGACCGACTGTACCATATCGACCCGGAGACGGCTCCCATTGTGCAGGAGATCTTCACCCGGTACGCCAACGGCGAGCCTGCCGAGAAAATCGCAGCCTCCCTGAATGAGCGAGGGCTGCGCACCCGCACCGGGAAGCCGTTCGTGAAGAACAGCTTCTTCCAAATTTTCCGGAACCGCCGTTACATCGGTGAATACCGATATAAGGACATCGTGACACCGGGCGCATTCCCGCCATCGTGGACGAGGACTTGTTCAACCGGGTGCAGCAGCGTTTCGAGCAGAACAAGGTCGCCCACGGTCGCCCTGCAAAAGAGGATGTGAGCTATCTGCTGACCACCAAGCTGTTCTGCGGCAAGTGCGGTACGCTCATGGGCGGCGAAAGCGGCACAAGCCACATGGGAAACACCTACTATTACTACAAGTGCGGCAAAGCCAAACGCCACGGCAAGGCGCACTGCGATCTGAAAGCCATCCGCAAAGAGCCGTTGGAACGGTTCGTGGTGGAGACTGCCATCAAGGTGATTTTCAGCGATGAAATCATCGAACAGCTGATAGATTTGGTCATGGAAGCCCAGCAGAAGGAGAACACCCGGCTGCCTGTCCTGAAAGACCAGCTCAGGGACACAGAGAAGCGGCTGGCAAACCTTCTGGAAGCCATTGAACAGGGCATCCTGACCCCGACCACCAAGCAGCGGTTGGACGAACTGGAAGCCCGGAAGGAAGCCCTGAACACCAGCATTCTGGAAGAAGAGCTGAAAAAGCCAGTCCTGACCCGCGAATGGATGCGGTTCTGGTTTGAAAAATTCCGCAAGGGTGACATGAGGGACATGGAACACCAGCGGCAGATCATTGATACCTTTGTCAACTCGGTCTACGTTTTTGACGACCGGGTCGTGCTCAATTTCAACTTCACGGACGATTCCAAAACCATCTCCCGTGAAGAGGTGTTGGGTTCGAGTGCTGTGGACAATGCTCCACCAAAACAAGAGCCTCTGACTTTTGGTCAGGGGGCTTTTTTTTTGTTGCGTCATCCAGAACCCACGTCAGATCCGGACGGTACAGGACTCGAACAGCACGTGCCGAGCGCAGCGAAGGCAATCAAAGCCCCAGTTGGGGCTTTGATTAGTGCGCGGTTCCCAACGCCTAGGAATGTCTATCGGGATGACTGCCGTTTTTGTGGTGGGGCGGTACAGGACGAGAACCGGAACGAGCAAAGGCAGGGTATCACCATGACGGTGGTATCCTGCCTTTTGCTTTGATATGTTTTATCAGTAGATCACAGCGTCCGTTGCAGTATAGCCTTCGAGAGAATTCTCCTTGACCTGAATACAGATATAAGTGATCTCAGAATTGCTTGCAGCAAAGAACTGGCGCTTTGCCATAGGAGAAATCTTCAGCCAGTCGCCTACTGCAAGGCTGATTTCTTCGCCATCGATAACGACCTTGCCTTTGCCGGAAAGAACACCGTAGATTTCCTCATTTGCCTTGTGGGAGTGAACAAATGGAACATTTGCTCCCGCAGGAAGCGTATTCAGGCTGATCTCCGCACCAGTCAGGGCGAGCTTTTCATGAAGCTCCGTCCGATTTTCTTTTCCAACTGTCATTTTTGTGTAGCTTGCCATTGTAAGCACCTCCAATTTGATTCGCAATCTTTCATTGCCTGAGCTAAGTATAGAGCTCACACATTCAAAACAAGATACGCACCTTTTTTGTAACTGTACACTCAAAAATGAATGTGCTATACTATACACAGAGGTGACTGATATGCGTACAAAAGAAGAACTGCCGGAATGTCCGGTTGCAACAGCAGTATCCCTGATTGGCGGAAAATGGAAGCTCTTGCTTCTGCGCAATCTGAAAGAGCGTCCATGGAGATTCAATGAGTTGCAAAGAAGCATCGACGGGATCTCGCAGAAAGTTTTGACCGAGAGCTTAAGACAGATGATTGATGATGGACTTGCCTACCGCCGTGATTATCACGAGAATCCTCCCAAAGTAGAATATGGGTTGACCGATCTCGGAACGGAAATGTTACCAATTGTCAATGCACTTGCAGACTTTGGCAATTACTATAAATCAGTCGTTGATCGGTCATGATCGATATTATGAAGCAGGGTTTGTGGCTCCGCACGCCCCAACAAAAGCGCTTCGGAAACTCGCAAGAGTTGAAGAGTTTTGGTGGAGCATTGTCCACAGCACTCGAACCCAACACTTCCTCACGAGTGACCGTCTTGGCATCGTCCGTGAAGTTGAAGTTGAGCACGACCCGATCATCAAAGACGTAGACCGAGTTGACAAAGGTATCAATGATCTGCCGCTGGTGTTCCGTGCTGCCCACGTCACCCTTGCGGAATTTTTTCAAGCCAGAACCGAATCCACTCACGGGTCAAGACGGGCTTTTTCAGCTCTTCTTCCAGAATGCTGGTGTTCAGAGC
>ENA-OQAJ01000016-OQAJ01000016.1-human-gut-metagenome-genome-assembly--contig:-NODE-16-length-39964-cov-4.140046_pt1 | contig 39964 bp, 58 predicted proteins | sample MGYA00242736_ERZ504529 | MGnify/ENA primary metagenome ERZ504529 (study PRJEB26092, sample SAMD00036275) | human gut metagenome | host: Homo sapiens | study: EMG produced TPA metagenomics assembly of...
ACCTGCACACCACCAAGGATGTGCCGGACGGCATCGTGAGCATCAACCACAAGGTGGGGCACATCGAACATCTGTTCGTCACTGAAAGCCCGCGGCAGGGGCATTGGCATGAAGATGCTGGACTTTGCCCGCAGGAAGCTGCCGGAGCACGAGCACCCGGTGCTGAGCGTGCTGAACACCAACACCCGCGCCATAGCGCTTTACACGCGCATGGGCTGGAAGCTGACCAGCGGCACCGAGCTGGAGTTCACGCCGGAGCAATATCCGGCTGTGGTGAAAAAGTGTGCTCTGGTCTGGATGCGGTACGAGGGCAGCGCACAGAAGTAACTCCGGGCGGCAGCTGCAGGTGCATTGGACAGCGAAAAAGGCACGAAAATGGATGCTCGGGCCAGAGGGTATGGTGCTGGAAACGCACAAAAACGGCCGAGATATTGCCCGATGGTCGAAAAAATGTTGAAAACTTTTGTATCTACCCTCTAACCTTCGGGGAATAATTTTATTATCTTTGTATAAATAATGAAAAATGGGCCGCTTTTCATTGGAGAAACCGCCAAAAATGCGCCGGGGGGCTGTACAACCGTTTCGACTTGCGCTAAAATAATCGTAACGCAACAGGCACAGGATACAGATTCTATACCCAAAACGATATTAGATAGGAGCGCTTTACTATGTACGTGAAAGAAGTTACCGTTGAAAATCAGGTTGGTCTGCACGCTCGTCCGGCTACCTTCTTCATCCAGAAGGCTAACGAGTTCAAGTCTTCCATCTGGGTCGAGAAGGAAGAACGCCGCGTGAACGCAAAGAGCCTGCTGGGCGTTCTGTCTCTGGGCATCGTGGGCGGTACCACCATCCGCATCATCGCTGACGGCGCTGATGAGCAGGCTGCTGTTGACGGCCTGATCAAGCTGGTGGAGTCCGGTTTTGCTGAGTAATTTGTGTCTATAAATGGAGCGGCGGGGGAACCTGCCGCTTTTTGTTTTTCAAGGAGAATCCATGACCAAAGCTGAACTGTATCAGAAAGCCTGTATGCTGCCGCTGCTGCCCGGCGTTTATATCATCCGGGATAAGACGGACACCATCATTTATATCGGCAAGGCAAAGCGGCTGCGCATCCGGGTGAGCCAGTATTTCCGCGAGGGCGTGCCCCACGACAACAAGGTCAGCCAGATGATCGCCCATGCCTATGCCTTTGACGTGATCGTCTGCCAGAGCGAGTTTGAAGCGCTGGTGCTGGAAGCCAGCCAGATCAAGGCCCACACGCCGAAGTATAACATCCTGCTCAAGGATGATAAAGGCTACAGCTATATCAAGGTGACAAAGGAGCCATGGCCCCGGCTCTCCTTCGTGCTGCAAAAGGAGGAGGACGATGCCGAGTATATCGGCCCCTATACCTCCAGCTTTGCGGCCCGGCAGATGGCGGAAACGGCCATGGATGCCTTTCTGCTGCCGCGCTGCAATAAGCGCTTCCCGCAGGAGATCGGCAAAGGACGGCCCTGCCTGAACGCCCACATTGGCAAGTGCATGGCGGTGTGCAGCGGCAGGATCAGCTGCGAAAACTACAATCAGGCCGTCAAGAGCGCTGTGCACCTGATCCGCTACGGCAAAAAGGACATCCTGAAGATCCTCAACGAGCGGATGCAGGAGCCTCGGACCGGCTGGAATTTGAGACGGCGGCGCTGCTGCGGGACCAGATCGCAGCCATCACCAAGGTGAGCGCCGGGCAGAAGGTCATTGTGGACCCGGATGTGGAGATGGACGTGGTGGCGCTGGCAGGCACGCCGGACAGCGTGTGTGCGGCGGTGCTGCGCTTCCGGGACGGACGGCTGACCGATAAGCGGGAGTTTTTGTTCCACGATACCTCGGACATTGCCGCCGTGCGGGAGGAATTTCTGCCCCGGTATTATCTGGATGACGAACAGATCCCCAAGATCATTGCGGTGGACGAGCTGCCGCCGGACAGCGACGCTTTGCAGCAGGCGCTGAACGAAAAGCGCGGCAGTGAGGTGCAGCTGTATGTGCCCCAGCGCGGCGATAAGGCCCATCTGGTGGAGATGGCCCACACCAACGCGGTGGAGCGCCTTGCCCGGGAGAGCGGCCGCTATGCCCGGGAGGAAAAGCTGCTGGACGAGCTGGCGCAGGTGCTGGGCCTTGCAAAGCCGCCCCGGGCCATTGAGAGCTACGACATCTCCAACTGGGGCGATGGCTCCAGCGTGTGCGGCATGGTCACCTTCAAGGACGGCAAGCCCTACAAGGCGGGCTACCGCAAGTTCAAGATGAAGACCGTTGCGGGCACTGACGACTATGCATCACTGGCAGAGACTGTCTCCCGGCGGGCGGCAGAGTACGAAAAGTACGCAGAGCTTGCAAAAAAGGGAGAACCCTGTAGCAACTGGTTCGGGCAGAAGCCGGATCTGCTTTTGATGGACGGCGGCAGGGGGCAGGTGAGCGCGGCAAAAGAAGCACTGGCCGGGACTGCCCTTGCGGATGTGCCGCTCTACGGCATGGTGAAGGACGACCACCACCGCACCCGCACCATAGTGGACAGCGACGGCCGGGAAATTGCCATCAACATGAACCGGGGCACCTTTACCTTTATCACGGCCATTCAGGACGAGACCCATCGCTTTGCCAATGCCTACCGCAAGCAGCAGATGAAGCAGAAGAGTTATTCCTCCACCCTGACGGAGATCCCCGGCATCGGCCCCAAAACGGCCAAGGCGCTGATGGCCCAGTTCAAGAGCGTGACCGCCGTGAAGGAAGCCACGCCTGACCAGTTGGAAAACACCCCCGGCGTGGGGAAACAGACGGCACAGATCATCTACGCATATTTTCACGAATAAAACCCTCTCAGTCATCGCTGCGCGATGCCAGCTCTCCCGAAAGGGAGAGCTTTTTGCATTCAGATGCAATGAATGTGCAGAGCTGAAAAAAAAACGCGATTGATGCATTTGCCGGTTATGGCCCTTCCCGTGAAAAGGCAAACCCCGGCAGACCGCAGTCTGCCGGGGTTTGCAATATTAAAATAAATATTCCGCTGAAAATGCCCAGAGCAAAGCGGAGGGCATTCAAATGATTCAGTTCTCCGCAGAAATATCCTGACCGAAATACTTCTCGCTCAGCTCCTTCAGGGTGCCGTCGGCACGCAGCTCCTCAATGGCGGTGTTGATGGCATCCAGCAGGGTAGCGCTGGCATCGCCCTTGCGCAGGGGGATGGCAACGTGGGATGCATCCTCGGTCTGGGCCACCAGCTTGAAATCTGCATCCGGATGGACGTTCAGGTAATCGTAGAAGGAGACATCAGCGTTCAGGGTGGCGTCGATGCGGCCTGCGGTGAGCAGCTGGATGGTCTCTTCCAGAGTGTCGATGCCCTGTACGGTGGCACCATAGCTCTCGGCCAGTTCCATGTAGGTGGAAGCAAGGCTGTTGGCGGTGGTCTTACCCTTCAGGTCCTCAAAGCTGGTGATCTCGTCGTTATCCTTGCGGACGGCAAGGGCAGTGTGGATGTAGCCGTAGGGCTCGGTGAAATCATAGGTCTTGGCGCGCTCGTCGGTCGCTTCCACGCCGTTGCACACGATGTCGTAGCGGCCTGCGTCCAGACCGGCAAACAGGCTGTCCCAGTCGCTTTCGACGTACTCCGGCTCCACGCCCAGCTTTTCGGCAATGGCGCGGGAGACTTCCACATCGTAGCCCACCAGAGTATCGGATTCGTCGTGGTAGCTCCAGGGCTGCCATGCGCCTTCCAGTGCAACAATCAGCTTGCCGCTGGACTGGATGTTGGACAGCTGGTCGCCAGCGGAGGGAGCCACAGAGGCGGCCGTGCCGGAAGCAGCGGTGCTGCCGGAAGAATTGGAGCAGCCGGACAGAGTCAGCACGCCGGCAGCGGCCATGACGCTCATAAGAGAAATAAAGGTTCTGCGTTTCATAGTTGGATTCCCTTTCCTCTATAAAAATATTTGTGAAATAAACTCCTTCAGGCAAAGAGGGAGACTTTCTGGTTTTGCCAAAGGCCCCATCTCCGAGGGGGCTGTCTGCGAAGCAGACTGGGGGAGTTGGTTAAACCTCACTCGGTGTGAGCGATCTTCCGCAAAAATTCGCGGGTGCGCTCCTCTTTGGGGTTGGCGAAAAACTCATGCGAGGGAGCCTGCTCCACTACCACGCCGTTCTCCATGAAAACGGTCTTGGAGGAAACATTGCGGGCAAAGCCCATCTCGTGGGTGACCACCAGCATGGTCATGCCCTCTTCGGCCAGCTGCCGCATCACGGCCAGCACTTCGCCAGTCAGCTCCGGGTCAAGGGCCGAAGTCGGCTCGTCAAAATAGATGATCTCCGGGTCGAGGCCAGCGCACGGGCAATGGCCACGCGCTGCTGCTGGCCGCCGGAAAGCTGGCGCGGATAGTAGTCGGCTCGGTCGGCAAGGCCCACCTTTTCCAGCATCTTCATGCCAACGGCATCCGCCTGCTCTTTGGGCATTTTGCGGGCAATGATGAGGCCCTCGGTCACGTTCTGCAGGGCAGTCTTGTTGCGGAACAGATTGTAGCTCTGGAACACAAAGGCCGTCTTTTTGCGCAGCCGGGCAATGTCGGCACGGCTGGCCTGGGCAAGGTCGAACGTCTCACCGTCAAAGGTGAGCTGGCCTGCGTCGCAGTCTCCAGAAAGTTCAGACAGCGCAGCAGGGTGGTCTTGCCGGAGCCGGAGGGGCCGAGGATGGCCACCACATCGCCCTTTTCCACGGTCAGGTCCACGCCGCGCAGCACCTGCAGCTCGCTGGTCACTTTGCGTGCACCGGGCCGGTGGAAGATGCCTGCCTGCAGGCGGGGCTTTGTGTAGGTGAAAAAGGACTTGTGGACGTTTTTGATCTCTAACATGGACATGGTTGCCACACTCCTTTCTTACTGGAAGCCGTGGGCGTTGAGCCGACGCTCCAGCAGTGCCTGCAGCTTGGTAATGACCGTGCAGAACAGCAGATACACCACGGCCACCTCACAGTAGATGGGCAGGAAGATGTAGGTGCGGGCGGCCACGCGCTGACCGGCCATGAACAGCTCGGCTACTGTGATATTGGACGCCAGCGAGGTGTCCTTGATCATGCCGATGAGCGAGTTGGAGAGGGCGGGCACTGCGGTGCGCAGGGCCTGCGGCAGCACGATGCGGCGCATGATCTGCCACCAGCTCATGCCCACGCAGTAACCGGCTTCCAGCTGGCCCTGCGGCACGCTTTCCAGTGCGCCGCGCATGGTCTCGGCACAGTAGGCACCCTCGTTGAAGGCAAAGGCGATGACCGCAGCAGGGAAAGCGTCCAGCATGATGCCCACGCTGGGCAGACCATAAAAGATGATGAACAGCTGCACCAGCAGCGGCGTGCCGCGGATGACCCAGATGTAGAACCGTGCGATCTGCCGCAGCACCGGCACATTGGCGTACTGCACCAGCGCAACGGCCACGGCAATGATCATGGCAAAAAAGAAGGAGACCAGCGTGAGCGGGATGGTCATGGTAAGGCCTGCCGTAAGGATACGGGGCAGGGCCTCCGCCAGCACGCTGACCGTACGGTTGGAAAGAAATGCTTCAAACATGAAAAATGTTCCCTCAGAACGGTATTCAAATACTTTGTAAATCGTAAGGATAAAGGTATTATAAGGCTTGGAGTGCGCTTGAAGTCAAGGGCTTTTTCTAAAATTCCTACAAAACCTACCAGAATACTATAGCATGAACCGGATGGAGTGCAAACGGTTTGCTCAAAACGCGTGATGTGTACAAAAACGGACGACCCATCTGGAAAACTTTGTGCAATGCGGCAAGCGGTTGACGGCGCACCGGCTTTCGTGTACAATGAACATAACAACGCGCACCGGGCTTGGCCCGGCACAGGCGCAAATTCACCGCAGAGGGTGCAGTGCCCTTTGCGCGGTGCAGACACGGAGGACACGAACGTGACGAAGAAAAAATTGGCGTTCTGGGTGCAGGTACCTGGGGCATGGCTCTGGCACGGATGCTGTGTGTCAGCGGCAATGATGTGCAGGTGTGGTCGGCGCTTCCGGCTGAGGTGGAGAGCCTTTCCGCTACGCGGGTGCACCCCAATCTGCCGGGCATGAAGATCCCGGAAGAGCTGCAGTTTACCAAGAGCATTGAGGAAGTGTGCACCGGCAAGGATGTGCTGCTGTTTGCAGTGCCGTCGGTATTTGTGCGCTCCACCACGGCCAAGGCCCGGCCTTACATCCCGGACGGCCAGATCCTTGTGGACGTTGCAAAGGGCATGGAGCCGGACACCTTATATACCATACTGAGGTCATTGCCGACGAGCTGAACAAAGAGGGTGGCCCCAAAAACGCAAAGCTGGTGGCCCTTTCCGGCCCGACCCATGCGGAAGAGGTGGCGCTGGACATGCCCACCACCATCGTTTCGGCCTGCCCGGATGAAGCCGCTGCCGAGTATGTGCAGGATGTGTTCAGCAACACCTGTATGCGTGTGTACACCAACGCCGACATCAAGGGCGTGGAGCTGAGCGGCGCACTGAAGAATGTGATTGCGCTGGGTGTTGGCATCTCCACCGGCTTGGCTACGGCGATAACGCCCGCGCAGCCCTCATCACCCGCGGCATTGCCGAGATCGCCCGGCTGGGCGTGGCCATGGGCTGCAACATCCACACCTTTGCGGGTCTGGCCGGTATCGGCGACCTGATCGTGACGGCGACCAGTATGCACAGCCGCAACAATCGTGCGGGCATTCTGATCGGCAAGGGCAAAAGCCCGGAGCAGGCCGTGAAGGAGGTCGGCATGGTGGTGGAGGGCATCAATGCCCTGCCCGCCGCCATGGAGCTGGCCGCAAAGTACAATGTGGAAATGCCCATTGTGCAGACGGTGAACGCCATCGTGAAGGAGGGCATGAGCGCCAGCGACGCGCTGCGCACCCTGATGGACCGCAACCGGAAGAACGAGATGCCGCAGGGCTACGAAAAAGTCTGAATTTTAAGGGAGAAGGCACAGCTGTCTGCAGATGGCTGTGCCTTTTTTGCTGCGCGGCCTGCCCACTGGCCGAAAACACAAAATAATTCAAATTTTTTACCAAAATCAGACGTAAAAGGGTAGAAGGTCGGGAAACTTTCTGCTATACTGAAACAGAACGCAAAAACCGGGGGACGTTTTGTGCACCCTGTCGGAGAGAAAGAGAGGAATCTGCCATGCCGTCAACTTATGCGCACCGCCGCTTTGGCACCAATGTGCTGGAACATCTGCCGGATGAACTGCGTGCTCAGCTGGAACAGAACCGTGAGCTTTACGATATCGGCCTGCATGGGCCGGACCTGCTGTTTTATTACCATGCTGCCAAGTCCAACCCGGTGGGTGCGCTGGGCAATGCCATGCACGAGGAGCCGGGGCGGGTCTTGACCGGGCGCGCAGGGTGGTGCACTGCGAGGCAGACCGGGATGCTGCGCTGGCCTATGCACTGGGTTTTGTCTGCCACTTTGCGCTGGACAGCACCTGCCACCCGTATGTGGAGCAGTTCACCCGGGAAAGCGGCGTGACCCACTGCGAGATCGAGACCGAGTTTGACAACATGCTGCTGCGCCGGGACGGATACGACCCGCTGAAGTTTTTCACAGCCAGCCATATCCACCCGTCGGAACAGAATGCAAAGACGATCGCGCCCTTTTACGAGGGCATCTCGGAGCAGGTGGCGCTGGACTCGCTCAAGGGCATGATCTCAGTGCACAGGCTGCTGCAGGCGTCCAATCCTGTCAAGCGCTGGGTGGTGCTGACAGGCATGAAGGTGGTGGGCAAATACGACATGCTGCACGGCCTTGTGGCAGATCCGCAGCCGAACCCGAAGTGCGTGGAGAGCGGCAAGCGGCTGGAAGAACTGTATGCGCAGGCGCTTCCGCTGGCAGAAACGCTGATCCTGGAATTTGTGGCAAAGCTGGACACGGACCAGCCCCTGAGCAAGGCCTTTGACCACACCTTCGGGGAGTTTTGAGCGGGCACAAAAAATGAGGGTGCACCGCCCGGCGGTGCAGGGAGAGAGTAAAAATGCAAAGCGAAAAATTCAAGGTGACCCCGCTGGAGCGGTCATGGATCCTGTACGATGTGGGCAACTCGGCCTTTGTGCTGATGATCGCCACACTGGTGCCCATTTTCTTTAATGCGCTGGCCGGGGCCGGGGGATTGAGTCCGGTGAACTATCTGCCTACTGGGGCTATGCAAGCTCGGTGGTCACGGTGATCACGGCAGTGCTGGGGCCGATTTTGGGCACGCTGGCCGATACCAGAGGCTTTAAAAAGCCCATCTTCATGCTCTGCCTGTTCGTGGGCGTGGCAGGCTGCTGTGCCATGGGCCTTGCTACTACATGGCTGCCGTTCCTGATCATCTTCATCCTTGCAAAGATCGGCTTTTCGGGCAGTCTGGTGTTCTACGATTCCATGCTGGGCGATGTGACCACCCCGGAACGCATGGATGTTGTGTCTTCGCAGGGCTATGCATGGGGCTACATTGGCAGCTGCGTGCCCTTTGTGGTGTGTCTGGCGCTGGTGCTGGGCAGCGGGGCCATCGGCCTGAGCCAGATGACCGCCCTTTCCGTGGCGCTGCTCATCACCGCTGTGTGGTGGCTGGGCACCACCCTGCCGCTGCTGCGGAACTATAAGCAGATCAACTATGTGGAGGTAGAGCAGCACGCCATCCAGCAGAGCTTTGTGCGCATCGGCCACACCCTCAAGCATCTGCGCGAGGATAAGCAGGTGTTCTGGTTCCTGCTGGCCTTCTTCTGCTACATCGACGGCGTGTATACCATCATCGATATGGCCACCGCCTACGGCACGGCACTGGGGCTGGAGACCACCGGCCTTTTGCTGGCCCTGCTGGTAACGCAGATCGTGGCCTTCCCTTCGGCGCTGATCTTTGGTCGGCTGAGTGCAAAATACCCGTCCAGCCAGCTTATCCCGGTCTGCATCGCAGCCTACACCGGCATTGCGGTGTTTGCCTTCTTCCTGACCAGCCAGTGGCAGTTCTGGGTACTGGCCGTGCTGGTGGGCATGTTCCAGGGCGGCGTGCAGGCACTGAGCCGCAGCCACTTTGCCAAGATCATCCCGGCTGAAAAATCCGGCGAATACTTTGGCCTGTTCGACATCTGCGGCAAGGGCGCGTCCTTCCTTGGCACCATGATCGTGAGCGTGGGCAGCCAGCTGACCGGCAGCGCCAATGTGGGCATTGGGATGCTGGCGCTGCTGTTTGCAGTGGGCTTTGTGCTGTTTCGGGTGTCCTGCCGGACTGAGGGCGCAAAACAGGTGTAAAAAATACGATTTAAAATTGTCGATGCTTTCGCTTTGGCAATATCAGAGGAAATATTATTTTATAATTTTGCAAACAAGCCAGCCCTGCGGGGCCGGCTTGTTTCCTTTTTCACGGGAAGGGGGGCGTGACGGCAAACGGCATATTGTTGCCATTACGCAGTAAAGATGCAGTTTTCGGCAGCGACTCTATTCGTGAAAGTGCGTTTGGAGCGGCCCGCAGGCCGCGACAAATGCGAAATAAAAATAAAATTTCCGCTGAATATGGCCAGAGTGTAACGGAGGCCATTTTAAATCGTCCTTCTGGTTATAATTAACAAACCGGTAATTGTCTTTTTGAGCGGCGAATGATACAATAGTGTCAAACGATTTCAAAACCACAAAGGAGAAAACGAAATGGAACGATTTCCCGGTTATACCCTCGTGCGTACCGAGGACTGCCCTGAACAGCACGGAACCCTGACCGTGCTTACCCACGATGTGAGCGGTGCCACGGTGCTGCTGGTGGAAAATGAGGATACCAACAAGGCGTTTGGCATCGGCTTTGGCACCTTCCCGTCCGATGACACCGGCGTGTTCCACATTCTGGAGCACTCGGTGCTGGCAGGCAGCGAAAAATACCCGGTGACCTCGCCGTTCTTGCAGCTGCTCAAAAGCAGCATGGCATCTTTCCTGAATGCGATGACCTTCCCGGATAAGACGGTCTACCCGTTCGCTACGCCCAATGAGACCGACTTCAAAAACCTGATGGATGTCTACCTGAACGCGGTGTTCTGCCCGCTGGCTATGGTGGACAAGAGCGTGTTTGAGCAGGAGGGCTGGCACCGCAGTGCCGACGGCACTGTGAGCGGAGTGGTGTACAACGAGATGCAGGGCGCTCTGGCTGCACCGGATGCTCAGTTGGAAAATGCACTGGAACGGGCCATGTTCCCGGATACGGCCTACGGCTTTGTTTCCGGCGGCGACCCGGCCAGCATCCCGGCGTTGACCTATGAAAAGTATAAGCGGGTATATCACCGCCACTACAGCGCCGACAACTGCTGCATTACCCTCTATGGCAAAATGGATATGGCTGAAAAGCTGGAACTGCTGGACAGGGATTATCTCTCCAAAATGCCCAAGGGCACCAGCCGTCCGCAGCTGACCGTGCAGCACGAGCAGGCGGGTGCCTGCGTGAACTGCCCTACTATACCGAAACCCGGAGCCGGACGAGGTGCAGTGTGCTCTGGCATGGTACACCGGTGCCTTTGCAGACCGGGAGCGGCAGCTGGGCGTGGAGATCCTGCTGGATGCCCTGCTTGGCACCAATAACTCCCCGCTGAAGGCGGCGCTGCTGGCCGAAAAGCTGGGCGCAGATATTGACATTGGCTTTGACGACAGCACCCTGCAGCCGGTGCTGGAACTGGTGCTGCGCGGTGCCACCGAGGAGAGCGCCCGCAAGTTTGCTGCCGCTGTGCGCAAGGCGGTGGACGGCATTCTGGCCGAGGGCATCCCGCAGGAACTGCTGTTGGCTTCGCTGAACGCAGCAGAGTTTGCATCGCTGGAGCGCCCGGGCACCCTGCCAGACGGCGTGCTGGATGCCATCAACGCTTCTACCGGCTGGCTGCACACCGGCGATCCCACTCTGCTGCTGCACACGGACAGACTGTTTGCTCCCTGCGGGAAAAGCTGGCCGATGGCTGGTTCGATGAGCTGCTGCATGAGCTGTTTGCACCGGCTCCGGTGCAGGTGGTGCAGGTGCCCACCCTGCCTAAAAAAGAGGAGGACGAACCTATCCGCACCGACGGCAAGCTTGTGCTGGAGCACCCGCTGACCGTTGCCGACCTTGGCGACGGAGCAAGGACGGCCCCAGGTGAGCGGGAACTTCTGGCCGGTGCGCAGCTGGTGCATCACCCTTCGGCAGGCAGCCTGTACCTGAACTTCTACTATGACCTCGGTAATGTGAAGCCTGAGGACATGCCGTATCTGGACCTGCTGACCGATGTGCTGGACGAGCTGGACAGCACCGAACACACCGCTCAGCAACTGAACACTCTGCGCAGCACATGGCTGGGCGACAGCCGCACCCAGCTGGACATCTGGACTGGGCGGCAGGAGGGTGCACCCTGCCATGCCAAGCTGAGCCTGTGCCTGAGCCTGCTGGAACGCAGTCTGGAAAAGGCTGTGGAGCTGGGCGGCGAATGGCTGTATGATACCATCCTTACCGGCCCGGCGGCAGAAGCTGCTTTTGCACGTGTGCTGAGCCAGCAGAAGTTGAACATGGAACAGCAGTTCATCCAGCAGGGCAATGTATACGCAGCCACCCGCGCCAGTGCCCACTACACGGTGGACGGTGCGGTGAGTGAACGCTGCAGCGGTGTGAGCTATTACAAGTTCTTGTGCGGCGTGCAGGAGCGCGGCAATTGGGCAGCACTGGGTGAAAAGCTGGATGCCCTGCGCACAGAGGTGCTGCAGCACGCGGAGCTGACGGTCAGCCTGTACGGCAGCGAGGATGCCCTTGCAAAGCTGCGCACTCTGCTGCCGGACAGCCGCTTTGCTGCCGAGGGCCGCGCTGCGGCAAAGCCCTATGTGGAGCCGCTGACACCGCCGGTGAACGAAGCGTTTATCATTGACGGCGGTGTGAACTACGATGTACAGGTATGGCCCATGGAGCGCCGCAGCGACCGCAAGGCGCTGGCCCGCGTGATGAGCTACGAATACCTGTGGCACAACATCCGCGAGGTGGGCGGCGCTTACGGCACCGGAATGCTCTCCTCGGACGGCGTGGAATACCTGTACACCTACCGCGACCCCCATGTAAAGGAAAGCTACGACACCTTTGCAAAAGGTCCGGCAGAACTGGCAGCACGGGAGTACACCGAAAAAAGACCTGAACGATTTTATTGTGGGTACTGTGGCCAAGCTGGACACCCCTCGCAAGCCGCGTGCTGAGGCCCGCGAGACGGACCGCCGGTATTTCTGCGGCATCACTGATGAAATGATGGCGGCAGACCGCAAGGCCCTGTGTGCGGTGGATGCCGCACTGCTGAAGGAGCAGGCCGCAGAGCTGGGTGCCGCCATGGCAAACGGCGTGCGGGTGGTGTTTGGCAGCAAGGATGCTGTGGAAGCCGCAAAAGAACTGTTTGATACGGTAGAGACCCTGTAAGCAAAGAGCCTTCCATCCCGCCCGGGACATGCTCTGACAGGATAAAAGTGCCTGATGATACGAAAAATGTCATCGGGCACTTTTACTTTTTGTAAAGAAACGGAAAAATTTAAAAAGCAGGGTTGACGCAGCAAAAAAGCAGTGGTAAAGTAATGGGCGGAAAAGGCAAAAAGTGTCTTTTTACAACAGGAAAACGAGGTGGTTGTCATGGAACCTGCTGGCAGTAGCAGCAGTCTTTCTCCCCGATTATTTTATATGATGGCAGCCGCCGTTTCTGCTTTGCGCAGACCCTGCTGTGTGTGAATGCACACGGTGCGTGTTTGCGTTCCCTGAAAAGAAGAAACGAGAGCTGCCACTGAAAAGGAGGCAGCTTTTTTATGTCTGAAATCTCGATCGATACCCTCAAGACCATGCTGGCAAATCTGGACGATGCCAAGAAATACCAGAGCCTGCGGGATGTGATGGAAACTCTGCCCGCGCCCGACCTTGCGGCGGTATTTGAGGATCTGCCTGCAGAAAAGCTCCCGGTGCTGTTCCGTCTGTGCCCGAAGGATCTGGCCGCAGATGTGTTCACCGAACTGGCCCCTGAGACCCAGCAGAAGCTGATCGACGGCCTGACCGATACCGAGCTGAAGGCTGTTGTGGACGAACTGTTCGTGGACGATGCCACCGACCTTGTGGAGGAAATGCCTGCCAACGTGGTCAAGCGCATTCTGGGTCAGGCCGACCCCACCACCCGCCGCATGATCAACGAGCTGCTCAAGTACCCGGAGGACTCGGCCGGCGGCGTGATGACCACCGAGCTGATGGAGCTGCGGCCGGACATGACCGTGGCACAGGCTATGGAGGCCATCCGCAGGAATGGCTTTGACAAGGAGACCATCAACAACTGCTATGTGACCGATGACAGCCGCAGGCTGATCGGCGTGGTGTCCCTGCGGGCGCTGGTGCTGGCAAAGAACACAGAAGAGCCTATCAAGGACCTGATGGATTCCAATGTGGTCAGCGTGAGCACCACCACCGATCAGGAGGATGTTTCCAACCTGTTCGAGAAATACGGCTTTCTGGCTATTCCGGTGGTGGACGCCGAGAACCGGCTGGTGGGCATCGTGACCATTGACGATGCCATCAGCATCCTGCAGGACGAGGCCAGCGAAGATATTGCAAAGATGAACGCAATCGGCCCCTCCGACAAGCCCTACTTCAAGCAGAGTATGTGGGACCTGTACAAGAGCCGCGCACCGTGGCTGCTGTTTTTAATGATCAGCGCCACCTTCTCCAGTCTGGTCATTCGCGGCTATGAGGACGCACTGGCCGCTGTGACCGTGCTGACTGCATACATCCCCATGCTGACCGACGCAGGCGGCAACGCGGGCAGCCAGAGCACTTCCACCATCATCCGCGGCATGGCGGTGGGCGATATCCAGCCCCACGATCTGCCACGCATCCTCTGGCGCGAGAGCCGCGTGGCCTTGCTGTGCGGCGGCACGCTGGCCGTATGCAACTTTGTAAAGCTGCTGGTGTTTGACCGCATTGCGGCTCCGGTGGCACTGGTGGTGTGTCTGACCCTGATCTGCACCATCCTGCTCTCGCAGATCATCGGCGGCATTCTGCCGGTGGCGGCAGAAAAGCTGCATGTGGATCCGGCCGTGATGGCTTCACCCCTGATCACCACCATTGTGGATACCACCACGCTGCTGATCTACTTCAACATTGCAAAGATGCTGCTGCATCTGTAAAAGATACTCGGATCGAGATGCCCGGAGGCTCAGGAAAGCTTCCGGGCATTTTTCTTTGCAAAAGGCGGGCGGCAGGAACCGGGAATGGCAGGCGATTTGCAGAAAATTGCAGAAATGAAGCGAAAAAATGCGGAAGAACAGGGATGAACTATTCCTGAAAATATTTTTCAAGATATACAAGAAATGAAAAAGCTGCAAAAACCGGACGATGCAACATTTTGTAATTCTTTTGAGAAGAAAATGACATAATTTTTTGCTTTTGTAGGGAGGTTGCAAATGTATGAAAAATTGTGATGTTTCGAGAAAAGAAATTGGCGAGCCCAAAAAGCATTTGTTGAAATAGCACAAAAGAACTCCTTCAATCTTGTGAACTTGTTCTCTTGAACAGTGGGGTGCTGCAAGGGTATAATACGAACAGGAATTACAGGTGCATGCAAGATTGCTCCTGTGAAAATGCTGAGATACGAATTGAAGGAGAACATTATTATGAAAATGATTTCGCGTCGTGACTTCCTGAAGGCATCTGCTGTTGTTGGTGCAACTGCTGCTATGACCGCCTGCGGCGGCTCTTCCAGCACTTCTACTGCTGCTTCTTCTGTTGCTGCATCTTCTGCTGCTTCCAGCGCTGCTGCAACCAACGGTTCCGCAAACATCGGCGTGTGCATCTATCAGTTTGCTGATAACTTCATGACCCTGTACCGCTCCGATCTGGAAGAGTACCTGAAGGACATGGGCTACTCCGTCACCATCATGGACGGCAAGAACGACCAGAACACCCAGACCGAGCAGATCAACACCTTCCTGCAGCAGGGCGTGGACGTGCTGGTCATCAACCCCGTGCAGACCACTTCCGCACAGACCATCGTTGATACCGTCAAGCCCTCTGAGACTCCTATCGTCTTCATCAACCGTGAGCCCGACAAGAGCGTTCTGGACTCCTACGCAGACAAGTGCTGCTACGTTGGTGCTGACGCACGTCAGTCCGGTACTTATCAGGGCGAGCTGATCCTGGAGACCGAGACTCAGGGCGATATCAACGGCGACGGCAAGATCACCTACATTATGTGCAAGGGCGACCCCGAGAACATCGATGCTCAGTACCGCACCGAGTACTCCATCAAGGCCCTGACCGATGCAGGCAAGGAAGTTGAGTGCCTGTACGAGTACCTGGACAACTGGGATCAGACCACCGCTCAGCAGGACGTTGCAAACGCTCTGTCTCAGTACGGCGACAAGATCGAAGTTGTCTTCTGCAACAACGACGCAATGGCACTGGGCGCTCTGCAGTCCATCCAGCAGGCAAGCCGCACCGTCGGCAAGGATATCTATCTGGTCGCGTCGATGCTCTGGCAGAGGCTGTTCAGGACGTCTGGATGGCAACATGACCGGTACCGTGCTGAACGACGACGTGGGTCAGGCTACCGCAGCTGCTGAGGCTACCAAGCTGTACGTCGAGGGCTCCAAGGTCGAGCAGTACTACTGGGTCGACTATGTGAAGGTGACCAAGGACAACGCTTCCGAGTACGTGAAGTAAGACCAAAGTTTTCCTGAAACAATGCAAGGTGCGCAGTGGACCTTGACGGCTTGAGCAAAGCTATAAAGCGCGTGCGTGCGAGAAATATTCTCCGCGCACGCGCCTTGTTTTGAAAAAAGGTTTTTCTGCGGCCTTATAATAAACGACAAGGAGGCTCTGCGGAATGTCAGAATACCGTCTGGTAATGAAAGGCGTGGTCAAGACCTTCCCCGGCGTCAAAGCGCTGGATCACGCCCAGTTGGAGCTTCGCCCCGGTAAGGTCATGGCGCTGATGGGTGAAAACGGCGCCGGTAAGTCCACACTGATGAAATGCATGTTTGGCATTTACAAGATGGACGAGGGCGAAATTGAATACGAGGGCGAAAAAGTTACCATCACCACCCCTCTGGATGCACTGAACCGCGGCATTGCCATGGTGCATCAGGAACTGCAGCCGATCCCGGCACGTACTGTGGCCGAGAACATCTGGCTGGGCCGCTACCCCACCAAAAAGTACGGTCCTATTACGGTGGTGGATCACGCCAAAATGTACAAGGATACGGAGGAGCTGCTGAAAAAGCTGAAGCTGGAGATCAATCCCCGTGCAAAGCTTGGCTCTCTGAGCATCGCACAGATGCAGATGGTGGAAATTGCAAAGGCTGTTTCCGCAAACTGCAAGGTGCTGATCCTGGACGAGCCCACTTCCTCGCTGACCGCAAACGAAGTTGAGTCGCTGTTCCGCATCATGCGCGAGCTGAAGGCTCTGGGCGTGGCACTGGTCTATATCAGCCACAAGATGGACGAGATCAAGGTGATCGCGGACGAAGTCACCATCATGCGCGATGGCCAGTACATCGGTAAGTGGGACGTTGCCAACATGACCAAGGAAGAGATCATTGCAAAGATGGTCGGCCGTGAGCTGTCGAACCTGTATCCCCCGCTGGAGAACCATCCCTCGGACGAGGTGATGATGAAGGTGGAGGACTTTACATCCATTCATCCGCGCTCCTTCCGCCACTGCAGCTTCGAGATCAAAAAAGGCGAGATCCTGGGCGTGGCCGGTCTGGTGGGCGCACAGCGCACCGAGCTGATGGAAGGCATCTTCGGCCTGCGTGCCCATACCTCCGGTAAGGTGTGGATCAAGGGCGAAGAGGTGAACATCAAGCAGCCCCGCGACGCCATCCAGAAGAGCGTGGCTCTGCTGACCGAGGACCGCCGTGCCACCGGCATCATGGGTGTGCTGAGTGTTGCGGATAACATCTCCATTGCATCGCTGGATGCCCTGCGCAAGGGCCCCATCATGCTGGACAACAAGAAGATCCTGGATCTGGTGGCTACCAACAAGGAAAAGATGGCCATCAAGGTGCCCAGCCCCAAGACCCAGATCAAGAGCCTTTCCGGCGGCAACCAGCAGAAGGTGCTGATCGCCCGCTGGCTGGCCAACAACCCCGATGTTCTCATTCTGGACGAGCCTACCCGCGGCATCGACGTTGGTGCAAAGTACGAGATCTACTGCATCATTGCCGATCTGGCAAAGCAGGGCAAGAGCATTATCATGATTTCCTCTGAAATGAGCGAGATCATCGGTATGTCCAACCGTGTCATGGTCATGTGCGATGGCCGCATCACCGGCTTTATCGACGGCAAGGACGCTACGCAGGAAAACATCATGGCGCTGGCTACCCAGTTCGAGACCGCACCTGACGCAGCTGCGGCAAATCAGTAATTAAGGAGGCTGTCTATCGTGGAAGCTACCAAAAAATTGAATGGCAAGGCTGTGGGCAAGTGGCTCAGCAACAACGCCATTATTATGATGATGCTGGCCATCACTCTGATCGTTGGCATCATGCACCCCAACTTCTTCTCCGGCACCAACATGATCAACCTGTTCAAGAACGTGTCCATCCGCTACATCATCGCTCTGGGCATTTCCGGCTGTCTGATCACCACCGGTAACGACCTGTCCGCTGGCCGTCTGGCTGGTTTTGCCGCATGTCTGGCCTGCATTTTTGCGCAGACCGAAGGCGCTTCCGGCAAGTTCTACCCCAATATGCCCACCCTGTCCACCCCCGTGGTGTTCATTCTGGTCATTGCCATCTGCGCCATCGTGGGTCTGTGCAACGGTCTGGTGGTCAGCTACCTGAAGGTGCAGCCCTTCATTGCTACCTTGGGTATGCAGCAGGTGGTCTACGGTATCTGCCTGGTGTACACCGGCGGTACCCCCATCGGCTCTTTGAACAAAAACTTCACCTCTCTGGCCTCCAACACCATCATCGGTGTGCCTGTGCTGATCTGGATCGCTCTGATCGTGGCCGGGTGCTTCTGGTTCCTGTACAACAAGACCCGTCACGGCAAGTACATGTACGCCATCGGCGGCAACGAAGCTGCTGCTGAGGTGGCCGGTGTCAACGTCAACGCCACCAAGATCCGCATCTACATCCTGGCTTCCTGCATGTTCGGTCTGGCAGGCTGCCTGCTGGCTGCAAAGTCCGGCGGCGCATCCGTCAACACCGCACAGGGCTATGAGCTGGACGCCATCGCAGCCTGCACCATCGGCGGTGTTTCCACCACCGGCGGTGTCGGCACTGTGCCCGGCGTTCTGGTCGGCGTTCTGGTCTTTGAGCTGATGAAGGTGGCGCTGCAGTTCATGAACGTGAACTCCTCCTACACCTACATCGTTCAGGGCCTGGTCATTATCGTGGCTGTGGCTATCGATATCCGCAAGTATCTGGCAAAGAAGTAAGAGCTTTTTCTGTGGGTCGTCTGCTTTTGGGCAGGCGGCCCGCTTTTTTTATTTGCATTTGTGTGGTATCATAAAGAAAAACAACATCAGGAGGTGTGCTTATGGCACAGGAAAACCGAACAAGGGAGCAGTTCACAGAGGAGCTTGCCCGGCGGGAAGCTGCCCTTGCGGCCCGGGAAGAACAGCTTGCACAGGAGCAGGCAGAGTTGGCCGCGCAGAAGGTGGATTTTGAGGAAGGAAAAAAGAGCCTGCTCAACAACGGCGACAAAAACTTTGTGAATGCGAAAGAAAAGATGTATGATCATTTTCCGCTGACCGTGCACCAGATGGATATTATCATCGGAGTGCTGTTTGCACTGATCGCACTGTTCCTTGTGCTGGGGGTGACCCATACCAGCTTCTTCGGGCTGTTCGGAGGGTAAGTGCATTCCTTTTCTGCAGCAGGTGATTGCATTTCATCCGCAATGTGCGTATAATTTAGGATAAAAGCTCTGCCGCACTGCGGCGGCAGGAAGAGGAGTGGTGATCTTGAAAAAGAAATGGCTCGCGGCGGTGCTGGCCGGAGCTTTGCTGGCAGCAGCGCTGCTGAGCGGATGCTCGTCGGTGGAGACCGTTAAACGGCTACGCTTCGGCGTGGCTGGCGAGGGCGGCATCTACCGGGAGTTCGGTGAGCGGTTCGCAGCATTGGAAAATGAGACGGACAACGGGCAGGTGGAGCTGAAGGCTACCGCCGGTTCCGCAGCGAACCTGCGTCTGCTGGCCGGCGAATACCTGCAGCTGGCCATTGCACAGGCAGACCTTGTGCAGGATGCCTATGACCAGACCGGCATCTTTGCGACGAGGAGGAAAGCCGGGGCTTTGGTGCCGTGGCGGCGCTGTACACCGAGACCTGTCAGGTGGTGGTGCGGGCGGATTCCGACATCCAGTCCATTGAGGACCTGCATGGCAGGACGGTGAGCATTGGCGCGGAGGAATCTGGTTCGGAGCAGAACGCGCGGCAGATCTTATCTGCCTATGGTCTGAACGACAAGATGGTGAGCATGGTAAACCTGAACTATGAGGATGCCGCTGCCCAGCTGAAGGCGGGCAGGGTGGATGCCATCTTTATGACAGTGGGCGCGCCAGCCCGGTGCTGACCGCTCTGGCAGGCGAGTGCGGCATCCGGCTGCTGAACGTGGACGGTGCGGCAGCACAGCGTCTGCAGAGCGCTTACAGCGCCTACAGCAGCGTTACGCTGCCGGCAGGCACCTATCCCGGACAGACGGAAAAGGTGCAGACGGTGGGCGTGAAAGCCGTTCTGCTGGCCAGCAACGCGCTGCCTGCAAAGCAGGTGCGGCAGCTGACACAGCTTCTGTTCTCCAGCCGGGAAGGGCTGGAAGAGCAGCTGGGCATCCCGCTGGACCCGGAGGAAAACGCAGTAGAGGGCGTGGCATCCCGTTCCATGCGGGTGCGGCCGCATATTATAAGGCGGCAGGAATTACGGTCGATGAAGCGGCTGGGAACTGAGGGAAAGTAGAGCAATGAAGATCGAATTGGATATGTATCAGACACTGGCCGTTGCTGTGCTGGTGCTGATGCTGGGCAAATTTTTTGCGGGCAAGGGTGCAGGTGCTGGAACGTTTTCTGCATTCCGGCTCCGGTCATTGGCGGCGTGCTGTTCGCCATTTTTACCTGTGTGTGCTATGTGACCGCGTTGCCGAGTTTGCATTTGATGATATTCTAAAGGAAGTCTGCATGGTGATGTTTTTCACCTCGGTGGGCTTCCAGGCAAACCTCAAGGTGCTGAAAAGCGGTGGAAGAGCGATGATCGTGTTTCTGGGCGTGGTCATCGTGCTGATCGTCAGCCAGAACTTTGTAGCCGTGGGGCTGGCAAAGCTGCTGGGCGTGGATGCGCTGGTGGGCCTTTGCACCGGCTCCATCCCCATGGTGGGCGGCCACGGCACCGCCGGTGCCTTTGGCCCGGTGCTGGAGGACTTTGGCATTCAGGGGGCCACCACCCTGTGTACGGCAGCGGCCACCTATGGCCTGATCGCGGGCAGCATGATGGGCGGCCCCATCGGCAAGATGCTCATTGAGCGGCACAACCTGCTGGCCACGGTGGTACCGGAGGATGACAGCCTGCTGGTGGAAGAAGAAATGAAGCACGAGCGCCACACCACCATGTACCCGGCGGCAAGCTTCCAGCTGATCGTCGCCATGGGCATCGGCACGGTGCTGTCCAGACTTCTGAGCCTGACGGGCATGACCTTCCCCATCTATATCGGTGCCATGATCGCGGCGGCCATCATCCGCAATGTGGGTGAGTATGGCGGCGGCTACACCGTGTATATGGGCGAGATCAATGACATTGGCGGCATCTGCCTTTCGTTGTTCCTGGGTATGGCCATGATCACCCTGAAGCTGTGGCAGCTGGCAGAGCTGGCCCTGCCGCTGATCGTGCTGCTGGCTGGGCAGACCCTGTTCATGATCCTGTATGTGGTGCTGGTAGTGTTCAACATCATGGGCCGCGATTACGACGCGGCGGTGATCGTATCCGGCACCTGCGGCTTTGGCATGGGCGCAACGCCCAACGCTATGGCCAACATGCAGGCCATCTGCGATAAATATTCGCCCTCGGTCAAGGCGTATCTGCTGATCCCGCTGGTGGGCAGTCTGTTTGCGGACTTTCTGAACAGTCTGGTCATTACGGTGTTCATCAATTTTATCTGAAGCTGATCTTTACAGTTCGGGCGGGCTTCCGCACCGGGAAAGGAGACGTGCAATGTCGCTTTATCACCATCTGAAAACGTGGCTCGGAAAAAAGCGGGAGCATTCCCATGAGGAAGAAACCGTGGCCGTGCCGGAAATCCATACCGGCAAGGTGGCACATCATACGGATGCGGACGGCACTCCGGCGGCAGATAAGCCGATCCACTATGATAACGTGGCTATCCCGGAAGTGCATATCCACCCGCGGCGCAAATAACCCCGATTGCTAAAAAAAGAATAGTTCCACGCCGGACAGCCCGGAGCGAATGCGCAGGCTGTTCCGGATCACAGGAAGCAGAAAAGCTCCCGTCCATCATCAGGACGGGAGCTTTTTTGCTTGCGGTAAGATCAGCGGCTTAGAGGAACACGTACTTGAGGATGAACAGCACGGTCAGCACATACATCAGGGGGCTGATCTTCTTTTCCTTGGCCTTGCCGGTGACGACGTTAATCAGGGTCCAGGAGATAACGCCGATGGCGATGCCCTCGGAAATGCTGTAAGCGGTGGGCATGGCCAGAATGGTCAGGAAGGCGGGGATGCCCTCGCTGGGGTCATTGAAGTCGATCTTGACGGCGGAACCCATCATGTAGAAGCCCACGATGATCAGGGCCGGAGCCGTTGCAAAGGACGGGATGGTGAGGAACAGCGGGCTGAAGATGGTGGCCAGCAGGAACAGGATGCCGGTGGTCATAGCGGTCAGACCGGTGCGGCCGCCCTCGGTGACGCCGGAAGCGCTCTCGACGAAGGTGGTGGTGGTGGAAGTGCCCAGCACAGCGCCTGCGCAGGTGGCGATGGAGTCGGCCATCAGTGCGCCCTTGATGTGGGGCAGCTTGCCGTCCTCGTCCAGCATGTCGGCCTTGGAGGCAACACCGATCAGGGTGCCCAGAGTATCGAACAGGTCAACGAACAGGAAGGAGAACATGACGGCGAAGAAGTTCAGGATGCCAACGCCGGAGAAATCGGTCTTGAATACCTGGCCGAAGGTCTTGCCCAGCGCGGAGAAGTCGAAGCTGACGAAGGCGGTGGGAATGACGGAGTACATGCCTGCGTCGGGGTTGGGAACATAGATGCCGGCGATCTCGCAGAGGATGCCCAGCACCCAGGTGATAAGAATGCCGTACAGGATGCCGCCCTTGACCTTTTTAACCAGCAGAACGGCGGTGATCACGATACCCAACAGGGCCAGAATGGCACCCACGCCTACGCTGGAGAAGGTGTCGCCCTTGAAGTGCTGGTAGGTGACGAGGGTGGAGTCGCTGTTGACGATGAGCTTTGCGTTCTGCAGGCCGACAAAGGCAACGAACAGGCCGATGCCCACGCTGACCGCGCTCTTGAGGGTCATGGGGATGGCGTTGAAGATGCCCTCACGGACGTTGGTCAGGCTCAGCACGATGAAGATGATGCCCTCTACAAAGACGGCCATCAGGGCCAACTGCCAGCTGTAGCCCATGGTGAGAACGACCGTGTAGGAGAAGTAGGCGTTCAGGCCCATGCCGGGTGCCAGTGCAAACGGATAGTTGGCAAGCAGAGCCATAAGCGCAGTGCCAACAAAGGATGCCAGCGCGGTGGCGATCAGAACGGCTTCCGAATCCATGCCGGAAGCAGAAAGGATGTTGGGATTGACCGCAAGGATGTAAGCCATGGTCATGAAGGTGGTGATACCTGCCATGATCTCGGTCTTGACATCGGTGTGGTTCTCCTTCAGATGAAAGATGTTTTCTAACATGAGGAACCTCCTGATTCAGATAAAACATCCCGTCCGTGCGTGGGACGAGAAAGAACAGAACCTATTGTAACATTTTACAAAAGCATTTGTCCACAGAATAAACACACTTTTTTCATTTTCTGTCCAAAAATCGCAAATGAGTATGACTTTGAAGGTTTTCTGCGGGTCTGCCACAAATTTTGATGGAGAAAAAACACTGCTTTTGAAAAGATACGAAACAGCGATGAATTACAAGGGACAAAAGTATACGAATCGGATTCTTTGATTTAAAATATACACTATGGCCCTGTAAAAGTGCACACTGTTGTGAAAGCAGCACCAGTGGTATCCTTTTGCCATAGCCCAGCACACCAGGGCGGAAAGGAGCTGATACCCAACACCATGGGGCAGACAAAACAGGCCAGAGGGCTGGCCAGCCTGAGCCGAGCCACGGACACCCTGAGCACCCTGCTGGCACAGCAGGTGCGGGAACTGAATGCCCGGCAGAAGGCGGCAAAAAAGGAAGGCGCATCGGGAGCAGGCACCATGAAAGACCTCAAGGAGGCCACGGCGGTGCTCAAGGATCTGGCCGGTGTAGCCAAGACCCTGAACGATCAGGGGGCACAGGCAGAAGGAGCGGAGTGCGGCGTGGTGCTGCTGCCGACGGTGGAGGAAGAACCATGAGCATTGTACAAGCAAGAGTGCCGGTGGTCTGGAGGCCCCAGCCGCGGCAGGCCGAATTTATGAGCCGCCCGGAACCGGAAGCGCTGTACGGCGGTGCAGCAGGCGGCGGCAAGAGCGACGCGCTGGTGATCGAAGCGCTGCGGCAGGTGCACATTCCGCACTACCGGGCGCTGATCCTGCGCAAGACCTACCCGCAGCTTTCTGATCTGGTGGACAAGAGCCAGGTGTACTACCACAGGGCGTTCCCGCAGGCACAGTACAACGCCACGGCCCATGTGTGGAACTTCCCCAGCGGGGCAAAAATTTACTTTGGCTCCATGCAGTACACCAAGGATCGTACCAATTATCAGGCAAGGCCTTCGATTTTATCGGCTTTGACGAGCTGACCCACTTTGAATGGGAAGAGTACAGCTACATGATGAGCCGCAACCGTCCCACCGGCCCGGGCACCCGGGTGTACATGCGGGCCACCACCAATCCCGGCGGCATCGGCCACGGGTGGGTGAAGGCACGGTTCATCACGCCCGCACCGCCCGGCACGCCTATCACCGAGGAATACACGGTAAAGCTGCCGGACGGCACCGAACAGAAGCTGCAGCGCTCGCGGGTGTTCATCCCTTCCAGCATTTTTGATAACCCCGCCCTGCTGGCAAACGACCCCGGCTACCTTGCAAGCCTTGCCAGTATGCCGGAAGCAGAAAAGCAGGCGCTGCTCTACGGCAGCTGGGACAGCTTTTCCGGGCAGGTGTTTACCGAATGGCGCAACGACCCGGCCCGCTACGAAGACCAGCGCTGGACCCATGTGATCGCACCGTTCACCATCCCGAAGCACTGGCAGCTCTACCGCGGGTTCGACTTTGGCTTTTCCAAGCCGTTCTCGGTGGGGTGGTACGCAGCGGACGAGGAGGGGCGACTGTACCGCATCAAGGAGCTGTACGGCTGCACCGGCAGGCCGAACGAGGGCCTGCGCATCGACCCGGTGGAACAGGCTCGGCGCATCCGGGAGGCAGAGCAGAACGATCCGCTTTTGCGCGGCAGGGTGATCCACGGCATTGCCGATCCGGCCATCTTTGATGAGAGCCGCGGCGAGAGCATTGCCGCTATGATGGAGCGCAGCCCGAACTTCCTGCGCTGGTCCCCCGGCGACAACACCCGGCTTGCGGGCAAGATGCAGTTCCACTACCGGCTGAATTTTGATGCGGACGGCAGGCCGATGTTTCAGGTGTTCAATACCTGCAAGCACTTTATCCGCACGATCCCGAACCTTGTGTACGACGAAAGCAACGTGGAGGACATCGACACCCGGCAGGAGGATCACATTTACGACGAGTGCCGCTATGTGCTGATGGAGAACCCTATCAGCCCGCCGGTGCGCTGTGCTGCGCCGCCCATGCCCGACGACCCGCTGAACCTGCACAAGCGGGCAAGATTTTACAGAATTTAAAGGAGAAACGCAATGGACGATTACGAGAACGAAGCTTTGCCCGTGGGTGAAGCACAGGTGGCCGAGGCCATGCAGACCTTGCAGCGGTACAAGGCGGGCAAGGCCGCGCTGGACAAGCGTATTGTGGATAACGAGCTGTGGTTCCGCATGGGCCATTGGAAGAACTACCAGAACCCCATGATGCCCGGCAAGGCCCAGCCTTCCAGCGGGTGGCTGTTCAACAGCATTGCCAACAAGCACGCCGATGCCATGGACAACTACCCGGAACCGAACGTGCTGCCCCGAGAGGCAGATGACGAGGACACCGCACGGGCACTTTCCAGCGTTTTGCCGGTGGTGCTGGAACAGGCCGACTACGAGCAGGTGTACAGCGACTGCTGGTGGCGCAAGCTCAAACAGGGCACCGGCGTGACCGGTATCTTCTGGGACCCTGCAATGCGCGGCGGCATTGGCGACATTGCGGTGCGCAGCGTGAACCTGCTGATGCTCTACTGGGAGCCGGGCGTGGCGGATATTCAGGCATCGCCGGACTTTTTCAGCCTGAGCTTGAGGACACGGCCCGGCTGTGCGCGCAGTACCCGCAGCTGGCAGGACACACCGCCAGCGTGCTGGACGTGCCCCGGTACATCCACGATGAAGGGCAGGACACCAGCTCCAAGAGCGTGGTGGTGGACTGGTACTACAAGCGCCGGATGAAACGGGGCGCATGGTGCTGCACTACTGCAAGTTCTGCAACGGCGTGGTGCTGTACGCCAGCCAGAACGACCCGGCGCTGGCAGAAAGCGGCCTGTACGACCACGGGCAGTACCCCTTTGTATTTGACCCGCTGTTCGTGGAGGAGGACAGTCCGGCGGGCTTTGGCTACATCGATGTGATGAAGGACTGCCAGACCGCCATTGACAAGATGAACCATGCCATGGACGAGAACGTGCTGCTGAGTGCAAAGCAGCGGTATGTGCTCAGCGACACGGCAGGGGTCAACGAGGAAGAGCTGGCCGATTTCAGCCGGGACATCGTGCATGTGGTGGGACGGCTCAACGACGACAGTTTCCGTCCGCTGCAGACGGCGGGCCTGCAGGGCAACAGCCTGAGTTACCGCCAGAGCCGCATTGAAGAGCTGAAGGAGATTAGCGGCAACCGGGACATGACGCAGGGCGGCACTGCCGGAGGTGTGACCGCAGCCAGCGCCATTGCGGCCTTGCAGGAGGCAGGCAGCAAACTCAGCCGCGATATGCTCAAGAGCGCCTACCGTGCTTTTGCAAAGCAGTGCTATCTCATCATCGAGCTGATGCGCCAGTTCTACGACGAGCAGCGGGTATTCCGCATCGTGGGCGAAAGCGGCGAGAGCCGGTTCGTGCCCTTCTCGGCGCAGGCGCTGCGGGCGGTGCCCGGCGGCAGCGTGGGCGGCGTAGAACTGGGCAGCCGGGAGCCGATCTTTGACATCGTGGTGAGCGCCGCCAAGAAGAGCACCTTCAGCCGCCTTTCCCAGAACGAGACGGCCAAGGAGTGCTATCAGCTGGGATTTTTCAAGCCGGAAAATGCCGATGCCGCCCTTGCGGCACTGGAAATGATGGACTTTGAAGGCATTGAGAAGGTGCGTCAGAGGGTGCGGCAGAACGGCACCCTTGCCCAGCAGCTGGCTAGGATGCAGCAGCAGATGGCACAGATGGCGGCGGTGATCGCCCAGCAGGGCACCGGGCCTGACGAACCGGCCCGCAGTGCAGGCGGTGCGTCTGCGCAGAAGGACGGGCAGGCGGTAAAGCTGGCAGGCCTTGGCAATGCCCTGCCGGTGGCCGCCGCTGTACGTGCATGGACATCCATTAAAAAGGAGGTGAATTTTATGATGAAAGTTTGTTACAGCGAGATGGATACCCCCGCCGGGCTGAGCTGCGGCTGGAAGCTGCCGGTCATGCAGGCTATGCGCCTGCCGGGCAGGACATCGTTTGTGCAGGAGCCAGCACCGTGATGCAGGGCCTTGTGTACCTGCTGGCCGGGGAAGAGAATGCCCACAGCGAAGCCTTTGATGAGCCGGACGGCCCGCGTCTGGCAGTGAGCGTGGATGCGCCCTGCGAAGAATGGGTGCGCGGTGCCTTTGAGCTGGCCAAAGCCTGCTTTGTGCTGCTGGCCGAACGCTACCCGGAGAATGTCCGCTTTGCAGATGTGAGCCGCAGAGGAAAGGAGAGCATGATGGATCTGCAGCTGTTTGCAGCGGAGGCGACCGCCGCCTGCGGCGGAAACAGGGAGCCGAGGCTGGGGCAGCGGCCAGCAGAACACGAGTGCCGCTCAAGGCACGAAGTGGACGCTGGGAGCCGCAACCCGTGGGGAGCCTTTATGCTACAGCTCTTTGCAGAGGGAGAAGCCGCTCCCCCTGCCCTGAGCGAAGCGCAGACCCGGCAGGCGGTGGCCTCCGGCACCATGAAGCCGGACGAAGCAAAAGTACCCGCTGCGCCGCAGGCCTCGGCAGAGAAAACCGATAGAGCTGCAGCCGGAAAGACCCCGGCAGGAACTGCCTGTGCAGCGCCCGGAACTGCCGCCGCTGTCCAGCTTTGCCCGCAGCACACAGGCTGCTGTGCACAGCCTGCATGCCCGCTGGGCGGCAGAGGAAGCGGCCATGCGCCGCAGCCAGCCGGATTTTGATCTGCAGAACGAGCTGCGCAGCCCGGAGATGCGCCGCCTGATGCAGCTGCCCGGCATGAGGGTGCGGGATGCGTACCGTCTGGCCCACTACGACGAAAACCTGCGCACTGCAGCGCAGGCTGTGGAGCAGGGCGTGGTGGAACGCATTCAGCAGCGGGCCGCACGGCCCACCGAAAACGGCATCCGGCCCGGCGGCGCGGCTACCGTCCGCCCGGATGTAGCCAGCATGACCCGCGCCCAGCGCGAAGCACTGGAACGCCGTGTGCTCCACGGAGCACAGATCGAATTGTGACTATTTTACAAGAGAAAGGAATATGAGCATGAACAAGAATTTCAACATCCAGCTGTTTGCGGAAAACCTGAACACCACCGCTACCATGTCGAAAGAGATGAAGACCTTCTACGAGAAGCGCCTCATCGATCAGGCAGAGCCGCGTCTGGTGCACGACCAGTTTGCGGACTACTACCCTGTGCCCCAGAACGGCGGCAAGACCATTGAGTTCCGCAAGTACGACAGCCTGCCCAAGGCATCCACTCCGCTGACCGAGGGCGTGACCCCGAACGGTCAGGCACTGAATGTGACCACCATCACCAGCGATCTGCACCAGTACGGCGGCTGGACTCCGCTGACCGACGTGCTGCAGATGACCGCCATTGACAACAATGTGGTGCAGGCCACCCGTGTGCTGGCAAGTCAGGCAGGCCGCACCATGGACAGCATTACCCGCGATGTGCTGGCGGGCGGCACCAATGTGATCTATGCGCCCAAGCTGGCCGCAGACGGCACCGAGACTGCCGTTGCCAGCCGCAAGGCACTGGACAAGACCTGCACCCTGACCCCGAAGCTGTTCTTTCAGGCAGCGGCACAGCTGGCGCGATGAACGCCGACCCCATCGGCGACAGCTACATTGCCATCATCCATCCCTACGCCGCCTACGACCTGAAGACCAGCAAGGAGTTCATTGAGGTGCACAAGTACGCCGACCCGGACACCATGTTCCGCGGCGAGATCGGCAAGCTGGGCAACATCCGCTTCATCGAGACCAGCGAGGCCAAGATCTGGAAGGATTCCACCTGCCCGGACGGTCTGGCTGTGTTCGGCACGCTGGTGCTGGGTGCCCACGCCTACGGCGTGACCGAGCTGGAAGGCGGCGGTCTGGAGCACATCGTCAAGCAGCTGGGCTACGGCGACGACCCGCTGAACCAGCGCGCTTCCGTGGGCTGGAAGGGCATGCGTGCGGCAGAGCGTCTGGTGGAGCAGTACATGGTGCGCATTGAAAGTGCGTCCAGCTATTCCGCCACCGCTGCTGCAAACTGAGGAGGCGTGAGCCATGGCTGAAAAGAAAAAATGTGCGCATCCGGCTGTTCAAGGATAACAGCCGCTACAAGGGCGATCTGTTCGTCAGCGTGAACGGTGTGAACTATAAGATCCGCCGCGGCGTGGAGGTGGAAGTGCCGCCCGAAGTGGCCGAGGTGCTGGAGCACAGCCAGATGCAGGATGAGCTGACCGCCGCCCGCATTACGGCGGCAGAGAACGCCGCCCAGTAAACCCGAAACAGACAAAAAGCCCGGCTGGGGAGCCTGCCCGGCCGGGCCTTTATAAAAAGGAGAGTGAGTATATGACCGTAGGACAGGCGCTGGAACGCGCCGAAGAGCTGCGCCCGGGCAGCCGCATTGCGCTGGCCACCCGGCAGGCGTGGCTGAAGGAAGCAGACGCGATGCTGCGGGAACGCTTTTTTAAAAACAGCATCACAGATGCATACGACGATGTGGGCGCAGACCTTGCATGGGACGACAGCCTGCAGGACGACGATGTGCTGCTGGCACCGGCACCTTTTGATGCGCTGTATCCGCATTATCTGTGTGCCATGACCGATGCGGCCCTTGGTGAGACCGACCGCTACGTCGGGGAGCAGGCCCAGTACAACAGTCTGCTGGCAGATCTGGCGGCGTGGCTGCGGCGCAGCTACCCGACCCTGACGGGTGCCCAGTGGCGCTGGTAAGGAGGTGAGAGCATGGTTCTGGCAAACAGAGCGAAGCTGCAGAACAGCCGCAGTCTTGTGCGGGTATTCGGCGGGCTGAACGAGACCTATGCCTGCTCGGAAGCAGAGTACAGCGCGGGCGTGAATTTTTCTGCCCGGGATTTCCCGGCGCTGAGCACCCGCAAGCCGCGCCGCAAGCTGAGGGAGTTGACCGGGCTGAACGGCATGTATCACCTGAACGGGCTGCTGACCGTCTGCGGGAAGGATCTGATCTACACGCCGGATGCCGACGGCGCGAACCCGGTGACCTGCACCGAGGCAGTGACCGACGGCAAAAAGGCACTGGTGGGCATTGGTACAAAAATCCTGATCTTCCCGGACAAGGTAGCCTTTGATACAGCGGACGGAAGTGTTTCGGCACTGGGAGCTGTATGGCAGGCAGAGGGACAGAGCGTGCAGTTTGCACCCTGCGATGCCGCAGGCAAGGCCTACGAGGTGAGCGGTTACGGCAAGGAGGAACCGGAGAAGCCTGCAGACGGACAGCTCTTTTTGAAGGTGGAGGACGAGGAGCACCCATGGGCCAGCACCAGCACACTGGAAGAGTACAGCGCATCCTCCGGCAGCTGGACGGCAGTGCCGCTGGAATACTGCCGCATCACAGCGGCGGGCGCGCAGAGGCTATTTGCCCAGTGGGACACCGTGACCGTGCAGGGCACGGCAGCACAGCAGGCTGGCATGTGGACAAAGCTGGACGGGGATCTGGTAGTTTACGATGTGCTGGAAAACGGGCTGCGCGTGCGGGTAAGCCCGGAGGGAGATCATGTTTACGGCACGCTGGTGCAGAGCGCCGAGAGCGCCCAGTGGACCAGCTTGGACGGCAAGGAGACACGCAGCTTTGCGGTGAGCACGCCGGTGCGGATGGAACGCCGCGTGCCGGATCTGGACTACGTTACCGAGTGCGACAACCGGGTATGGGGCTGCAGCAGCAAGGAAAACGTGATCTATGCCTGCCGCTTAGGCGACCCCACCAACTGGTTTTCCTACCGGGGCATTGCGGCAGACAGCTACGCAGTGACGGTGGGCAGCGATGGTGCGTTTACCGGTGCCGCCACATGCATGGGCTATGCGCTGTTCTTTAAGGAGAACACACTGCACAAGCTCTATGGCTCCAAGCCTTCGGATTTTCAGCTCACCTCGCTGCGCTGCCGGGGCGTTGCCAAAAACGCGGCGCGCAGCCTGTGTGTGCTGAACGAGACGCTCTATTATCTTTCGCCGGACGGTGTGATGGCATGGGACGGCAGCATTCCAACAAAAGTGTCCGGGCGCATTGGATTCGGGCCGACTGGCCAATGTGCAGAGCGCGGTGGGCAGTGCGCTGGATGGCCGCTATTACCTGCATGTGGCCCGCACGGCGGCAGGCGAAAATACGGCAAGGCTGCTGGTGTACGATACCGAGCGCGCGTCTGGAGCGAAGAAAACGTGTGCTCCTACGAGATGACCAGCACCGGCGGACAGCTTTATCTGTGGGACGGGCAGGCACTGTGGGCCGCAGATCCCAGCCGCGAAGCGGACTGGCAGGCCACCGACGGTGTGGAGGAAAAGCTGAACTTTGAGCTGACCACTGGTGACATTGGGCTGGACGGGGCCGAGGACCGGTATCTTTCCCGACTGACGCTGCGGCTGGATGCCGAGTGCAGCAGTACGGTGGAGGTGGCCGCCAGCTATGACGGCGGCCCATGGGAGACGGTGGCAAGCCTGACGGCACAGGACAAGCGGCGCAGCTTTGATCTGCCGTTCGTGCCCCGGAGGCACGGCACCCTGCGGCTGCGCCTGAAGGGCAGGGGACAGATCACCCTGCGCAGCATTGCAAAAACAATGGCCGCTGCCAAGGGCGGCATTGCAGGCGGGGAGGTGTGACGAATGGCAAGCGTGATGGGCATTAACAAGATCGGCCTGCCCAAGCTCAGCGAGAACATGGACCCGGAGGATGCCCGCGCCCTGCGCAGCTACCTGTACCAGATGCAGGAACAGCTGCAGTATGTGCTGAGCAATCTGGACGTTGAGAACATGTCCGACGAGATGCGCACGAAACTGCAGAATTTATAAGGAAAGGATCATATATGGCAAACAGAAAGAAAAAGGACGAAGCGCTTGCCGTTGTGCAGGCGCAGACGGAGGGCAGCGGCCAGCCTGCCGTGCAGAGCGGCTATTCGGCGGCAGGACTGGAAAGCCGCTCGGAGGTGGAAAACGCGCTGGCAAATTCCAGCTACAAGCCCAGCCAGACCGTGACGGATGCCGCAGATGCGCTGAAGGAGTGGCAGGCAAACCGGCCCGGGCGATTATCAGAGCAGCTATCAGGAGCGGATCGACCAGCTTTTGAACCAGCTGCTGCAGCGTGAGAGCTTCCAGTACAGCTACACCAAGGATCCGCTCTACCGCCAGTACGAGCAGAACTATTTGCAGAACGCCCACAATGCCAGCGCAGATGCTGCGGCGCAGGCTGCAGCCCTGACCGGCGGTTATGGCTCCAGCTATGCCACGAGCGCCGCCCAGCAGGCGTATCAGCAGCAGATCGGTGCGCTGAGCAGCGCCATCCCCACGCTGTACAGTCTGGCACTGGATACGTATACCAGCGGCGGCAACGAGCTGGTGAGCCAGCTGGATCAGCTGAACAACAGCGAACAGGATGCCCAGCAGCAGTACAACAACAAGCTCTCGGACTACTACACTCAGCTGCAGCAGAAGGGCGAAGCATACAACAACGCCTATGCGCAGGACTACGGCGCGTATCAGGATTATCTGAGCCAGCTGGGCACCCTGCACGATTATTACTCCGCGCAGGAACAGCAGCAGGCAGCACGCCGCCAGCAGGTGTTCAGCAATGTGATGACCGTGCTGGGTGTGCTGGGCGATGCGGTGCAGATCGTTCTCAGCGGCACCACGGGCGTTGGCTCCATGCTGAGCGGCCTGCTGAATACCGGCTACAACATCTACTCCGGCAACCGTCAGTACGAGGCAGACCGTGCGGACACTCAGTGGAACCAGCAGCTGCAGGAGCGTCAGTATCAGGACAGCCTGAACCAGCAGCGCTACGAGAACGAGACGAGCGAGCGGGAGTATCAGGACAAACTCAACCAGCAGAAATTCAACAACGATGTCACAAGCCAGAAGCTGAACATCGCACTGGGCGAGTGGAACCTGAAAAAGTCCAATGCAGCGCAGAAAGCAAGCCGCGCTGGCAGCACGGCGGCAGGCAGTAAGACTGGCGGCACTGGCACGGGCAGTACGTCCTCCGGTACAGCCAACCGCAGCACGGGCACTGCCACCCGTCTGGGCAGTGACACCTCCCGGAATGTGACGGTGCCCTACATGGCCATGCTGATGCGCAGCCAGGGCAAGAGCGATACCAGCATCAGCACCGCACTGCGGCAGATGGCTATTCCAGCGCAGAGATCGCACAGATCCTGCAGCAGATGAGGCGCTGACCGTTCGGGTGGATACCAAACAATAAAAAGCATGTGCAGAGCACACAGGAGCCGTTCCGGCCAGAGGTGTTCTGCACATGCTTTTTTAGCAGAAAATAATGGCGTGCTGTTCGAGTCCACTGGGATACCCCACCAAATAAAAAATCCGCCGATGCAAAGCATCAGCACAGCATTTGTCTTGGTAGACATTCCTACTGATTGGAACCCGCAGGCTAACCAACAGCCCACTGGGCTGTTGGTTGCTCTGCCGCTGATGCGTCAGAGCCGCCTTGTTCGAGCCCAACTGGGCACCCCGCCAAATAAAAAAATCCGCCGACAGCAAGCATCGAGTCGAGTTTTGGTGTGCCAGTGGGACTCGAACCCACGGTCTCCAGATCCACAATCTGCGCGTTAACCGACTACGCTATGGGCACCACATAGATGCGCCCGAAGGGACTTGAACCCCTGGCCCACTGCTTAGAAGGCAGTTGCTCTATCCACCTGAGCTACGGGCGCACGTTGTAATCCCATGGGTTCCATTATGGCGGCAGCTGTGTGTCGGCACACGCTGCGAGAAGTATAATACCATACAGGCCCCATTCTGTCAAGCAAAAAATGCAAAAATCTTTTTCTTTTTCAAAGCCCGCAAAGCACTGCTTTACAGCAGCCACATGCCCGCAAAGCCCAAAGCAAAGCCAAGCGCGGCTCCGCCCACGACATCGCGGATATGGTGCACGCCGGTCAGCACACGGCCAACACAGATGAGCACCGTGATGCCCACCATCACCCAGCCCGCCTCGGGTAGAAATACATCCATACCATGGCCAGCACGGAAGCGCTCAGCGCGTGGCGGGATGGGAAGGAGTGTCCCCGGGTCTCCTTGTGCCGCAGCGGTTCAAAGCCGGGCTGTTCATAGGGACGCGGCAGGTTCAGCCTGTCCCGCAGGATGGTGCCGCCCCAGAAGGTAAGCCCCGGCACGAACACCGTCCGCGCAATGACGGCGGTGAGGTCCAGCGCGGCCTGACGCTGACTGCCCAGCAGCCGAAACAGCCGGACGTTCAGCAGGCAGAGCAGCACCGGATAACATACAAAAGGGATGAGCGGCAGCCAGCGGTCCAGTGCCACCACACAGCGCTTGGCTGTGGGGTGGGCATCCATCCAGCTGTGCAGGGCGTGATAATGTTCTGCGGTCAAAAAAGATCCCTCCGCATCGGGCACCTGAAAAATTAAAAGCAGGTGTCCAGATAATTTTCCACATCAAAGGGTTCCGGGGTGGAATCCTTGCGCAGGTACAGCGGGTGGTGGGGGTGGCCCTTTTTGCTGCGCCTGCCAAAGGTGACCCACGGGATCTCCCGCTCCCGCGTCAGGGCCACCATCTCCCGCATCAGGCCGGGCAGATAGTCCCGCTTTCGATCAGCGTGCCCCACGCTGCCCACATGGTGGGTTCGGTCTGGGCCAGAACGGCTTTGAGCCAGCGCAGGTTTTCGTCACACAGGGCGCGGTCCGGCACACGGTCCATATCGTTAGGGTCGGTGGCGCGCTGGGGATACACGTTGAACATGATCCAGCTGTCAAAGCCGTTGGCGGCGGCAAGGCGCTCCACGCTTTTCAGGGTGGGGTCCAGTGCGCCGGGCTGGGCGGTGCTGGGGTTGATGCCAATGCATACCAGCGGGTGGGTGCCAACGCGGCCCAGTACGTAACGGTAAGGCTGATATGTATGCGGCTCGTAATACCAGATGCCGCCGGGATATTCGTCGGCCTTGAGTACGGGGATCTGTTCGGTCTGCATGGAAAGAATGCTCCTATCATTGTTTGCTTTCTATTATCGTACCTGAAACTGCAGGATAAATCAACTCTTTTGTGCGGAAAATCCTCCCATAAAATCAAATTTCATGGTATACTAAAGAAGGACGCTGCGGCAGCTGGCTGCAGCGCATTGCAGCTGAGAAAAAGGAGCAACTATGCTGGAAGATTACAAGAACGCACTGAAGAGCGGCCAGCGTGCTTACCGTGCCTGTGTGGCGCGCGGCCAGTCGCCGTATCTTGCGGTGCTGGACGATATTCTGGTCAATGTGAACATCGTGGCGCAGGAGCCGCTGGGCCTTGTGGAGATCCCGGCGGAAAGCATCGTCGCACAAAGACCAGCGGCCGTCACACCGCCTTTGCACCGAACTTTATGCCCCTGCTGGAGCCGGACACCGAGTTTGCAGGCAAGTGGTCAAACCTCTGCGATGCACATCTGGAAGAGGGCATCCACACCCCCATCATCGCCTACGAGTTCCTGAACAAATTCTATGTGCAGGAAGGCAACAAGCGGGTATCGGTGCTCAAGTATTTTGATGCGGTCAGGATCGCGGGCACGGTCACGCGGCTCGTCCCGGAACGGAACGACAGTCTGGAAAACCGTATCTACTACGAATTTCTGGATTTTTACAAGCTCTCCAAGGTCAACGATGTGCATTTCTCCCGTCTGGGGGGTTACGCAAAATTGCAGACGCTGGTGTGCAAGGCCAGCGGTGAAAGCTGGACGGATGATGACCGGCTGAGCTTTTCCTCCTTCTATACCATGTTCCGCCAGCAGTTTCTGGCTCTGGGCGGCGGCGGACTGAATTTGACTGCCGGCGATGCCATGCTGGTGTATCTGTCGGTCTACCGTTACGCGGATGCCTGCGAGAGTACGCCCAGCCAGATGAAGCAGAATCTGGAAAAGCTGTGGGATGAGGTGAAGGTGCTCACCGAGCCGCAGGCCGTGGCCCTTTCGCTGGAGCCGAAGCAGGGCCCAGGCGAACCGCTGCTGGCAAAGCTGAACATCTTTACAAAGCCCAGCGAGCTGAAGGTGGTGTTCCTGCACGAGCACAATGCCGAGAGCAGCGCATGGGTGCGTGCCCACGACAAGGGCATCGAAGCGCTGCAGCAGGCGTTCCCGGACCGGGTATTCATCACCCGCAAAGAGAACATCGAGCCTGAGGTGGACGCGGAGCAGGTGCTGGAGGATGTGGCCCACGACAATGCCGACGTGGTGTTCACCTCAAGTGCCCGGATGCATACCGCCTGCCTGAAGGTGGCGGCCCAGCACCCCAAGACCCGCATCCTGAACTGTTCGCTCAACGCGCCGCACCCGCTGGTGCGCACCTACTATCCCCGCCACGTATGAAGTGACCTATCTGCTGGGAATGCTGGCCGGCGTGATGGCAAGGACCGACCGCGTGGGCTATGTGGCGGCAAACCCGGTGTATGGCATCCCGGCGGCAGTAAACGCCTATGCGCAGGGCCTGAAGACCGTGCGCCCGGACGCAAAGGTGGTGCTGCGCTGGGCCTGCCTGCCGGACCCGGCACACCCGCTGGATTTCTCCGACCGGCCGGATGTGGAGATCTTCTATGCCCGGGATAACCGCGAGCCGGAAGGCACCCACCGGGATTACGGCCCTTGTGCGCCGCGATGCCGGACGGCAGTTTGCAGCCGCTGGGCCTGCCCGTGTGGCGGTGGGATACGTTTTATATCGAGATTGTGCGTTCCATTTTTGACGGTGCATGGGACAGCGATGCAGCGGGAGCCAGAGCCGTGAATTACTGGTGGGGCATGCGCAGCGGCGCAGAGGAAATCGATTACAGCAAAGACCTGCCTGCAGGCACTTTACAGCTGCTGGACCTGATGGAAAAGATGCTGCACGAGGATGACCTGCGCATCTTCCCGGAAGACCTGTACGCGCAGGGGCATGTGCTGCACTCGCCGGAGGCCGTGGTCTACAGTCCCAAGGAATTGATGGAGATGGACTGGCTGGACGAATGCGTGGAAGGTGCGCTGCCGCACTACGATGAACTGGATGTAAAAACGCATGTGCTTATGGCAATCAACGGCCTCAATACCCTGAAAGGGTTTGTGAAATAAGCGGCCCTCAGGCCGAGAGAGAACGGAGCAAACCGATGTGAAAATTCTTGCAATTTCGGATGTGCCCTCTAAAGCACTGTGGGACTACGGTACCCGCGAACATCTGGAAGGCATCGACCTGATCCTTTCCTGCGGGGATCTGCCGCAGAAGTATCTGGAATATCTTACGAACTTTACGGCTGCGCCCATCTTGTATGTCCACGGCAACCACGACGGCAGTTACAGGGAAAATGAACCTGGCGGATGCATTTGTGTGGACGACAGCGTGTATGTGTGGAAGGGCCTGCGCATTATGGGACTGGGCGGCAGCATCCGCTACAATAACCGGGAGGACAGCTTCCAGTATACGGAAAGGGAAATGCGCCGCCGTGTGCGCAAACTCTGGCGCAAGGCCCATCATGTGGGCGGCATCGACCTGCTGCTCACCCACTCCCCGGCGGCTGGCCTGAACGACAGCACGGATCGTGCTCACAAGGGCTTTGCGTGCTTCAATGATCTGATGGATGAATACGAGCCGCAGTGGTTCGTGCACGGCCATGTGCACCTGAACTATGATGCAAAGCTGCCGCGCGTGTGCACCCGCGGCAAGACCACCGTGATCAACGCTACCGAGCGCTATGTGTTCGAGATCCCGGACCCGGACCCCGTGATCCAGCATTATCCGTTCTGGAAAAGATGGTTTGATGTAAAATGAAAAGCTGCCTTGCATTTTTGGATGCAGGGCAGCTTTTTTACGGTTTAAAATGGAGCCTTGTGTGGGAACGGACAACCTGCCGCAAAACAGGTGCGGAGTGCTTTGCAGCAGGAGAAAAGAAGACAGGAAAAGTTACAGCTCCAGCTTGCCGGAGACTTTGTTGATCACGTAATAGGCGGCGTCTTCCTCGGGCTTGACGTATACCTTGCAGGACTGCACGCCAACCTTGTGGGTAGCGCGGTAATCGGCCTTGGCGCGGTCAATGATATCGGTCACGTTGTACTGTTTGCCGCTGAACTCCACGTACAGCTCCGGTGCAAGCGGGGGACGGCCGCGGCGTGCAGGGGCCTTGGCAGATTTACGGGTCTTAGACTCCTTGGCCTCAGCGCAGGAGCTTCCACAGCAGGAGCAGCCGCTGCGGTCTTTTTCTTTTCGGGCATAGATAAACCCCTCCTTGATCGTATTTGGATGCTGCACAATGGGCTGCGCAGCATTGGCTCCATGAAATATATTACTTATATAATAAGTTTTTAGAAATGGTTTGTAAAGTCTTTTTGTCAAAAACATTCGAAATGGAAGCAGGAAATCGGGTGTGAAACTCACTGGAATGCATTTTGATGCAACAGTATTACGGAACTGCCACAAAAACACGCAAAAAAGGCGGACCTTTCTGGTTTGCGCCGGGAACGCTCCCGCTACAAACCCGGCGGGTAAAAGCGGCGGCTTTCCGGCCCGGATTTACTCCCGGCAAAGCTCCTTGGCGCGTTGCACAACAGGGGCAAGAAGCTCCTCGTCCCAGTCCTCGGCAAGGGTGAACAGAAGCTGATAAACGGCGGCCTGCGCCTGACCCTGCGGGCGCTTTTGGGCCAGCGCAAACGCGGCAGAAAGCATTTGCAGCTTGAGGGTGCGGATACTCTCGGGCGCAGCCCACAGGCGGACAAAATCGTAATCGTTCGTGTTGCCGCAGGGCATGGCACAGGTGGCGCAGCCCGGGGCAACGCGGTGCTTTTCAGTCTGGACGATGGCAAGCATCCGCTGCAGCCTTTCCTCCGGTGCATCCGGCTGCGCGGCAAGGCGCAGACCGGCGTTCAGCACCTCGTCGGTGTCGTCCGTTTTGGGCTCGTTGGTGGTGGCCCTTGCAAGGCCTACAAGGCACCCAAAAGGGTATCTCTTGCCTGCTGAGCAGGGGTGACAGGCGCTTTTAAAAGTTCAGGCATGGCACAGTTCCTTTCAATTGGTTCTTTCTGCGGAAAGTATAGCCGATTCTGCTATGTTTTACAAGATGAACAAAACGGAAATTAAAAATAAATATAGGCTGCTTGTGAGTTTGATGCCGTTTGTGGTTATGACCCTATTTCGTGAAAAAAAGTTCTCAAAAAGCCCGCAGGCTTTTTGAGAACCCAATAAAAATAATAATTCCGCTAAAGATGCTCAGAGCGGAGCTTTTAAAATCGTGCTCTGCTCAGATCAGGCCCGGTACTTCTTTTGCCAGCAGCTCCGCCAGCTGTGCGTGGCCCTTGCGGGTCAGGTGCATGAAATCCACCTTGTTGAACTCGCAGTCCTTTGCATCGAGGAAGTGCACGCCCTGCCGCTCGCAGATGATGCGGAGCTGCCCGGCTACACCGGCAGATTTTTCCACACAGCCATCGCCCATCACAGCGTCGTGGAAGCCTGCGCCGATGGGAGGAGGTGCCACCACCAGAATGTTGGGCTGCTTGGTGCCCCAGCAGTCCACGCTCTTGGCTTTGAGGATCAGCCGCTCCATGCCCGCAGCAATGCAGGCGGCATTGGCACCAAAGCGCTCCTTCACATCGTTCGTGCCCAGCATGATGATGAGCAGGTCGATGACCTCATGGCTCTTGAGCAGGGCATAGATAACGCTGAGGGCATCCATGGATTCGTGGATGGGGTCCACAAATACGGTGGTGCGGCCGGAAAGTCCCTCTTCGGTCACAAGGTATTCGTCGCCCAGCGCCTTCTGCAGGCGGCAGGTCCAGCGCTCCTCTTCATTGAAGCGGATGCCGTGGTCGGCGCAGTCGTTCGGGTCGGCACAGTAGCCGTGGGTGTTGGAATCACCCAGACAGAGAATATGTGTTTTCATATACAATTACTCCTTTTCCATGGTCTGTCGGAAGTAGTACACTGCGCCCACCATACCGCGTCGTTGTGCAGCTGAGCGGCACGTACTTCCAGCCCCTCTGCAAAGCGGGCATGACCGATGCTTTCACCTTTGCGGCAATGGGTTCGATCAGCAGTTTCTGCTGCGCGCTCACGCCGCCGCCGATCAGAATGAGCTGCG
>ENA-OQAJ01000017-OQAJ01000017.1-human-gut-metagenome-genome-assembly--contig:-NODE-17-length-39725-cov-4.374110_pt1 | contig 39725 bp, 46 predicted proteins | sample MGYA00242736_ERZ504529 | MGnify/ENA primary metagenome ERZ504529 (study PRJEB26092, sample SAMD00036275) | human gut metagenome | host: Homo sapiens | study: EMG produced TPA metagenomics assembly of...
CCGACTGGGCGGTGCGCTGGGCTGAGACCCACAACGAAACGCTGAAAGCTGAGCGAGTTCGGCAATATCTGAGTTGAAAGAGAGCTGCGGTGCGGGAATATCCTGCAGCTGCGGCTCTTTTTTTTTCATAAAAGCACAAAAAAATACAACAAAGAATGCCAGTTATGGAATGAGCTGCTCCCATTGCGGGGAACACTGCTGGCATGGAGGGTAAAGTATATGCAGAACATCAATATTGGCAAAAGCGGCATTCAGGTGCCATTTCTCGGCATGGGCACCTGGGCCATCGGCGGCGGTGCATGGTGGGGCGATAACGACGACAGCCTTTCAGTCAAGGCCATCCAGACTGCTGTGGAGCAGGGCATCCAGTGGATCGACACCGCCCCCATCTACGGCCTGTACCACAGCGAGACCGTGGTGGGCGAGGCCATGAAGCACATCGACCGCGACAAGGTGGTGCTTTCCACCAAGTGCGGTCTGGAGTGGCGGCATGAAACACCGGTGCTGCACAAGGTCGTGGACGGCACCACCGTTTACCGCGATCTGTCTGCCCAGAGCATCATCGAGGATGTGGAGGACAGCCTGCGCCGCCTGCACACCGATCATCTGGATGTGCTGTACACCCACTGGCAGACCCCCGATTTCGGCATCTACCCGCTGGAAGAGACGGTGGAAGCCATGATGAAGCTGAAGGAGCAGGGCAAGATCCGTGCCATCGGTGCATCCAACGCACTGCGGACATCATCCGCGGCTACTGCAAGTACGGTCAGCTGGATGTCATTCAGGAAAAGTACAGCCTGCTCACCCGCCGTGTGGAAAAGCAGCTGCTGCCTACCTGCAAGGAGCTGGGCGTATCTGTGCAGGCATACTCTCCGCTGGAGCAGGGCCTGCTGACCGGCAAGGTGACCATGGAAACCACCTATCCCGAGGGCAGCACCCGCAACTCGAACCCCAGCTTCCAGCCGGAGCGCCGCTCTCAGGCGCTGGATATGCTGGCAAAATGGAGCGACCTGACCGAGAAATACGACTGCTCTCTGGCACAGCTGGTGATCGCCCTGACCGCCCGCATGATCCCCGGCCTGCATGTGCTGTGCGGTGCCCGCACTCCGCAGCAGGTGATGGACAACGCCGGTGCGCTGAACATCAAACTGGACGGTGCCGATGCCGTCCGCATGAAGTGGGACGTGGATGCCATTTCCTGATGGTTTGACCATCGGAACAGCCTCCGCTTCGCTCTGGCCGTATTTAGAGGAATTATTCTTTTATGTTTGGGTCCTGAAAGCCTGCGGGCTTTTCAGGCACCTTTTTCACGCAAAAGATTGAAACCGGCAAATGATGCCGGTTTTCTTTATGACTCTTTCTGTGAAAATGCAATGCCGGACAGCCCGCAGGCCGTCCGGCATTGCTCTTATAAAAATAAAAAATTCCGCTGTTTTATGGCCAGAGCAAAGCGGAGGCCATTTAAAATCGTCAGCTGTTCTCCTTCCAGAACAATCCGCCGCTGGTCTGGAACAGCATCCACGGGTTCACGCTCTTGCTGCCAAGCTTGAAGTCCATGGTCAGCTCCTCGCCCAGCACGCCTACAGCCTGCCCCTTTTCCACGCTCTGCCCGGCAGAGACGGAAAGAGTCTGCAGCCCGTACAGGTAGCTGCGCATCCCGCAGCCATGGTCGATGACCACCGTGTTGCCGGTAAGGGCCAGCTCTGCGGCCAGCACCACCACGCCGTTTGCCGGGGCGCGGCAGGGCTCGCCGGGAATGGTGTAGAGCTTTGTGGAGTTGGAACGGCTGCTCTGCCTGCCGTTCACCACCCTGACCTGACCGTAATCCACAAGGGTGGTGTAGCTTTCCACCGGGTTCACAAAGCCGCCCTGCCACATTTTTTCCCGCGCGGGCGCTTCGTACAGGCCCCAGACTGCATTGCGGAACTGGGTGTTTGCCGCATCCGATGCATCCGGTTCCGGCTCCACGTCCACCGTGCCAAAATCCTTGGGCAGCACGATGATGCTGCGGGTGATGGTCTCGCCGTTCACGGTAATGTTCACCTCATGCCCGCCGGAGGAAGCGTTGTATGCCGCCGGGATGTAGGCCCGCCAGCCATCGGCTGCACGCACGCACTGCACATTGCCGAGGTCTGTTTCCACCGTGGGTGCTGCATCGCCGGTCATGCCGGAGATGCGCAAGCCCACAATGCCGCCCTGCTCCGCCCGCTCGGCGGAAAGCTCCACCTCCGCGCTGGCCTGCAGGGTGAACCGGAAGGCATAACGATACCAGCCGGTGGGCTTTGCGGGCTTTTCCAGCCCCAGATTTTTGCGCACTGAGCCGGTGCTGCCGCCCTCAAATTGGGTGGCCATGCCGCCCTCCGGCACCCGCCAGACCGATAGCTCTGCCTTATATTCGCCGTTGGTCGGGAACAAAAAGCTTTGATAATCGCTTACACTGCCCACAAATACAATGCTGCCATAGGCGTTCTGGATGGTGAGGGTGGTGTAGCTGGCCCAGTCCGGCAGGGTGATGGCCGGGTGGGCCGTGTACAGCGTGCCCAGCTTCTGCACCGTGAGGGTGGCGGGGCTGGCAAACACCTTATCGAGCTTTCCGCCGATGAGCGGCACCTGCCAGCACCAGCCGTTGGGTTCCAGCGCTTCGGTGCCAAACTGCGCGGTGCTGTCCGGGCAGCCGCCCTCGGTGGTAAAGGCATAGCTCACGCCCATCACCGCGCCCAGAAAGATGCCTACGCCCAGCACCACACCCACGAGCCAGAGCAGAAAACGCTTCATGATACACTCCTTCTATGTAGCAAAAAGGGCGCACCGGCACAGCCTTTTGCAGACTGCCGGTGCGCCCGAAGGTTTACGGTTCGTGTTTTTTATTCTGCAGCATCCTCTGCAGGGGCAGCCTCTTCGGCAGCAGCCTCCGGCTCTACCGTTGCAGCATCGTCCTCGCCGAACAGCAGACGCTCGTACTCGTCCAGCTCCTTCTCACGGCGGTGCAGGTAAACAGCAACAGCAGCAAGGGCACCGGCAACAGCGGCCAGAACAGTGATCACAGCGACCAGACAAGATTTCTTCATAGGTTCAATACACTCCTTTTTTCGTTGAAACGATGTTTCAGCTTTCATTCCAGTGCTTGTTGGCTTTTATTATACCCGTTCCTGTCAAAAATTACAACCATTCAGGTCAAAAAGGCCAAAATTTCATACTATAAGCTTCCTGTATGCCTTGAATGCGCCGGGCAGCGTATACTCGGCCTGCAGGGCTTCCCGGCTTGCCCACACGCAGCCTGCCGGGGCATCTTGGGCGGGCACATGCTGCAGGATGCCGTTCATATGCCACTCGATGTGGCTGAAGATGTGCTTTGCAGCGGGCAGCGCTTCCGGCGCGGCGGTGCCGGTATTCACCCCCATGGCCTGCAGGCGGGCAAGGACCTCTCCGGCTGCAAGGGCTTCACCCTCCCACAGTACCGGCTGCCACAGCCCGGCAAGCAGGCCCTTTTGGGGCCGCTGCTGCAAAAGGAAGCCTGCCGGGCTTTCCAGCAGGGCCAGCGTCACAGGCTGCAGTCTGCGGGGCTTGGGCGCTGCTTTGCGGGGCAGCTCCAATGCAGTGCCCGCAGCACGGGCGGCGCACAGGTGGGCAAGCGGGCATTTTTCGCACAGGGGCGCACCGTTCGGCACGCAGACCAGCGCTCCCAGCTCCATAAGGGCCTGATTGTAGTCGCCGGGCGCATCCGGCGGCTGGTGCTCCATCACGCGGGCGGTGAACGCTTTTTTCACTGCCGGTTCCGTGACGGCAGCGGGGTCGTTGTACAAACGGGAGAACACCCGCAGCACATTGCCGTCCACGGCGGGCACCGGGATGCCGAAGCTGATGGACGCAATGGCCCCCGCCGTGTAGTCCCCGATGCCGGGCAGGGCCCGCAGGGCATCATAGTCGGCGGGCAGCTGTCCGCCGTACTGCTCGCAGACGATGCGTGCAGCCTTTTGCAGGTTGCGCACCCGGCTGTAGTAGCCAAGACCCTCCCAGAGCTTGTGCAGCTTTTCCTCTTCGCAGGCGGCAAGGGCCGGAATGTCCGGCAGGGCGGCGAGAAAGCGTTCGTAGTAGGGCAGTGCCGCCGAGACCCGGGTCTGCTGCAGCATGATCTCGCTGAGCCACACATGGTAGGGGCTGGGGTCGGTGCGGAAGGGCAGGATGCGGTGGTTTTTGTAAAACCAGTCCAGCAGGGCAGAGGAAATGTTTTCCACTTGTTTTGTGCTCCTTATCAAAAAACGGGCCGCCGCAAGGTGCAGCAGCCCGGTAAAAGTATGCGCGCTTATCAGAAGCCGTATGCAGTGCGGGGGAAGGGCAGCACGTCACGGATGTTCTGGATGCCCGTGAGGTACATGATCATGCGCTCGAAGCCCAAGCCGTAGCCGGCGTGCTCCACGCCGCCGAACTTGCGCAGGTTCAGGTACCAGTCGTAGTTGGTCTTGTCCATGCCAAGCTCGTCCATGCGGGCCACCAGCTTGTCGTAGTTCTCTTCACGCTGGCTGCCGCCGATCAGCTCGCCGATGCCGGGCACCAGCATATCTGCGGCTGCCACGGTCTTGCCGTCCGGGTTCTGCTTCATGTAGAAGCTCTTGATCTCCTTCGGGTAGTCGGTGACGAACACAGGCTTCTTGAACACCACCTCGGTCAGGTAGCGCTCGTGCTCGGTCTGGATGTCCACGCCCCACTCCACAGGGAACTGGAACTTCTTGTTGTTCTTCTTCAGGATCTCGATGGCCTCGGTGTAGCTGATGCGGCCAAACTCGCAGTTTGCCACCAGCTCCAGACGCTCGATGAGGCCCTTGTCGATGAACTGGTTGAAGAAGGCCATTTCATCCGGGCAGTTGTCCAGCACGTAGCGGATGACGTACTTGGTCATGGCCTCGGCGGTGTCCATGTAGCCGGACAGATCGCAGAATGCCATCTCCGGCTCGATCATCCAGAACTCGGCGGCGTGACGGGTGGTAAAGCTCTTCTCGGCACGGAAGGTGGGGCCGAAGGTGTACACCTTGCCGAATGCCATAGCCATGGCCTCGGCTTCCAGCTGGCCGGAAACGGTCAGATTGACCGGCTTCTCGAAGAAGTCCTGGGTGTAATCCACAGTGCCGTCCTCGTTCTTGGGCACATTCTCAAGGTCGAGGGTGGTCACGCGGAACATCTCGCCTGCGCCCTCACAGTCGGAAGAGGTGAGCAGCGGAGAGTGAGAGTAAACGAAGCCGTTCTCCTGGAAGAACTTGTGGATGGCGTAGGCAGCGGCGCTGCGCACGCGGAAGCGGCGTTGAAGGTGTTGGTGCGGGGGCGCAGGGTGGGCATGGTGCGCAGATATTCCATGCTCATCTTCTTTTTCTGCAGCGGATACTCGTCCGCCGGGCAGTCGCCCAGGATCTCCACACTGTCGGCATTCAGCTCAAAGGGCTGCTTTGCCTGCGGGGTGAGCACCAGCTTGCCCTTGACGCGCAGGCTGCTGTACAGACCGGTGTGGATCACCTCATCGTAGTTTGCCAGCTTGCCTGCTTCCAGCACGACCTGCAGGGTTTTGAAGCAGCCGCCGTCCGACAGGGCGATGAAGCCGATGTTCTTGGAGTCGCGGATGTTCTTTGCCCAGCCGCAGACGGTGATCTCGGTGCCGTCGGCGGGGGTGTTTTTGAACAGCGAAACGATCTCAGTGCGTTCCATAGTGTTTGTTCTCCCTTTCGATATAAAATGAAAAAGACAGCTTTGTTCTCCCTGAAAGTTCAGGGCGAACAAGCTGTCTTGTAATGTCCGCGGTGCCACCTGAATTACCGGAAGTGTCCGGTCGCTCACGCGCTCAATAAAAGCGCTGCCCCTGTAACGCAGGGCCTGCGGCGCACCTACTAATGGCAGCTGCCATGTTCAGTTTGCTGCTCCCGGGTGTTCGTTCACGCGGCGTGCGGGCGCGGCTCTCAGCTGTGCCGCACTCTCTGGGCCGGACGGCCCGCGCTACTTTTCCCGATCTTTGCATTTTACCTTTAAAAAATAGCACTTTGGCGGCGTTTTGTCAAGCACCGCCCAGCAATGCGGCAGCAAGGCCCTTTGCCGCCAGCTGCCCGGCATAAAGAGCCTCGTTCAGGTTATTGCCGTGCCCGCCGATCTCAATGAGCAGGCTGCCGGTGGTCAGATCCTGATTGTAGAACCGGTAGCTGAACAGCACCGGCCGGGTAAAACCGGGGTACATTCCTTCCATGCTGCGCTCCCACGCAGCGGCAAAGCGCAGATTCTGCCGCCAGCCCGGCAGCTGAACGGTGGTGCCGTTGTCGCACCCGCAGATGATCATGACCTGTGCGGCCTGCCGCCCGTCCACCGTGCACACCGGGGCATAGCGGCTGCCGCTTTCCGTCTCGATGGCATCCCGGTGGACATCCAGCACCACCTTGATGCTGGGATACCGGGCCAGATACTGCTGCACCACGGCCCGGCTGTTGGCATAGCTGCCGGTGTAGCTGGGGTAGTCGTTCAGGGTCTCGTCGTGCAGGGTGTTGATGCCTGCCGCATTGAGGGTATCGGCCACCACACGGCCCACCGCGCACATGTTCACGCTGCAGTCGGTGCTGCGGGCACCATCGCCGGGGGCAAACCACAGCCCGGCCGAAAGGCGGTAGTCCTCGGTGGCGTGAGTGTGCATCACCAGCACCTGCGGGTCGGGACTGTTCGGCTCAATGGCAAAGGGCAGCGGATTCTCGATCTCCGCCGCAATGTCTGCCGCCGTCTGCCGGGTATTGTTTTGATGCTGCCTGCCCCGCAGGGAATGTACTTTTCGCCGCTGCCCTGCGGATAATTTTTTTCAATGACAGTACCCGCATCCGCCGGGCGGGCTTCCTCGCCCAGCAGCGGCACAAGGTAGTCCTCAATGTTCCCGGTCAGCGCCTGCACGGCCTGCGGCAGAGAGGATGCCGCCGCTTCCGGTGTGCTGTCCGGTGCGGCTTCCACCTGCACAGATGATGCGGGCTGCTCCTGTGCGGACTGCCGCCCCAGCCAGAAAAGAGTTTCGGCCATTGGCAGCGGTGCAGTAATGGCCGCAGCCAGCATCAGTGCCGCCGTGCGGGCAAAGATGCACAGTGCGGCAAACAGAGCAGCCGCTTCCAGAAACGGCACGATATGCCCCTGCGCCCGGGCGGGCGGCAGTGCTTTGCTGCGCATAAAATAACCTCCCTTCCGGCCCACCGGTGTTACCCCGCCAGCCAGAACAGCTGCGCCACGCTGAGCCTTGGCTGCAAGGCCCGGTTGATGGCACCGGCCAGAAGAGCCGAGCCGTGGGCGATCACGCTGTCCAGCGCCCGGGGCGTGACCACAAGATCTGCTCCTTCGTCCGAATCCATCAAGGTGGGGATGCCCGCCGCGATCACCGGCACGCCCAGCGCTGCCGCGTCCAGATGCTTTGCATGATCCGCCTGCGCCGGGTACAGCCCGGTGTCGGAGAACTGCACGCTGCGGCCCAGCCGCGCGCCCTCGGCACTGCAAAGGCTGTCCACGCAGATCAGGGCCGCCGGCCGCACCGCTTCCACCATGGCCCCGGCCAGCTGGCGCAGAGTCAGCCCGGTGGAGGCCGACACCCCCGGCGCAATGGCGGCCACCGGCCGGATGCCTTTTACCGGCAGCGTGTGCTGCGGCCCCATGGTGACTAAAATCTTCTGCGCCGTGCGCGGGCCGAGGGCATCCGCCGTGACCCGCCGGTTCCCGATGCCCAGCACCAGCACCGGCCCTTCCGGCGGCAGCAGGGCGCGCAGTTCTGCCGCACAGGTCTCGATCACCGCAGCGTCCCGCTCGTCCAGCACGCTGACGCTGGGCATTTCCAGCGTGACATACCGTCCGCGGGGCTTCGCCAGCCCTTCGCGCGCGATCTCCACCCGCGTTATTGTGACCCCGCCGCGCTTTGCTGTGGCAAGCCTTACCCCGGCAGGCAGCGCCCCCTGTGCCGCGCCAAACATCTCGTCTGCCATATCGGTAAAAACGCATTTTTCTGCTCCTCCTGCCTGTTTTGGGGCCAAATGCCCCCTCTGCATGCAGAAAGTATGGAAAAAATAAAACTTTTCTAAACAAAAATCAAAAAAACGCTTGCGCTGGTACGCGAAATATGGTATCATAGGGTGCGCTGTTATAGGTAGCCAAGGAGGTGGAACGAATGCCTAACATCAAATCTCAGAAGGACCGCGTCGTGCAGGCTGCTGCAGAGCAGGCTCACAACAAGGCCATTAAGACCAACCTGAAAACAGTCGTCAAGAAGGCAGACGCTGCCATCGATGCGAATGCCGCTGACAAGGACGCAACCGTCCTGGCTGCTGTTTCCGCGATCGACAAGGCTCGCGCTAAGGGTGTCATCAAAAAGAACACCGCCAGCCGCAAGATCAGCCGTATGGCAAAGCGTGCTAACAAGAACGCTTGATCGCTTTCTGATTGACGAACAAAACCTCTGTACCGGGTTCCCGGCACAGGGGTTTTTGTTTTGCCCGCTTTTCAGGGCACGGCAGCAGGCCGCTCAAAATCGCACAGGGTGGCAAAATCGAACCCCGGTGCCTGCTCCAGAAGCTGCTCCGGCGGCAGGCCGTCGGGCGGCTCGGCCAGCAGCGCCCACGCAGCCCATGCCGTGGGCACCGCCGCCGCAAGGGCCAGCCCCGGCAGCGCCAGTGCCGGGCATGTATGGAACGCACTGCCCGGCGGCAGGGCTGCCACCGCGCACAAGGCCTGTGCAGCCCAAAGCTCCCACAAAAGGGTCGTCCAGCGGTGCTTCATCCGCATCACCTCCTGTTTTGCACAGTTTACCGCAGTGCGGTGGAAAAACAGGGCGAAGAGTGGCGGACAAAGTGACGATGTTCTGGTGTATTTCTTCTTCAGTTCTGGTCGTGACTTTTGCCCACCCAGCTGCACACCACGCCGCACACAAGGCTGGTGGTAACACCGGCCGCAGCGGCGGTCAGCCCGCCGGTGAGGATGCCCACAGCACCTTCTTCCTGCAGCGCGGTGCGCACGCCCTTTGCCAGCAGATGGCCGAAGCCCAGCAGGGGAACCGTGGCCCCGCACCCGGCAAACTCGGCCAGCGGGGCATACCACCCAATGGCCGAAAGCACCACGCCCGCCACCACATATCCGGTCAGGATGCGGGCCGGGGTCAGGCCGGTCAGGTCGATGAGCAGCTGTCCCGCCACGCAGATGGCCCCGCCCACACAGAAAGCCCAGAAATAGTTCATCTTACTTCTCCTTTTCCGGCGCACGCAGCTCCACCAGATGCGCCACCGCCGGGATGGTCTCCTTCTGCAAAAAGGTGGTCTGGCTCATCAGGGCCCCGGTGGCTGTGAACAGCACCCGCTTCTGGCTGCCCCGGCGCAGGCGCGGCAGGATGTGCCCGCACAGCACCGCCGCGCAGCAGCCCGGGCCGGAGCCGCCGCTCTTTACGCTCTGCTCGTTTGCGTCGAACAGGATGCACCCGCAGTCCACATGGTTTTTGATCAGCAAGCCTTCTGCGGCCAGCAGCTCCCGCAGCAGCTGACTGCCCACCTGCCCAAGGTCGCCGGTATAGATGCAGTCGAACTCCTGCGGTTCGGTGCCGGTATCCTTAAAATAGTGCAGCAGGGTGGAAGCTGCTGCCGGGGCCATGGCAGCCCCCATATTGTTGATGTCCTTTACCTGATAATCCTGCACACGGCCAAAGGTGGCAGCGGCAATGCCAACGCCTTCGCCCTGCGGCTGCAAAAGGCAGCATCCGGCAGCGGTGGCAGTCCACTGGGCCGTGGGCGTGCGCACCGCGCCGTAGCTCAGCGGCGTGCGGAACTGCCGCTCTGCTGCGCAGAAGTGGCTGGAAGCCATGGCCAGCAGATTGCGCGCAGCACCGCCCTCGCACAGAGCAGCGCCCAGCGCAAGGCCCTCGGCCATGGTGCTGCAGGCCCCGAACAGCCCGGCAAAGGGCACGCCCAGCTCCCGCATGGCATAGCTGGATGCCGTGCACTGGGCCTGCAGATCCCCGGCAAGGGCCAGCTGCACCTTTTCCTGCGGAAGCGCCGCCTTTTGCAGGCACAGCCGCGCGGCACGCAGCTGCAGGTATTTTTCCGCAGCTTCCCAGCTGGACTGGCCAAAGCGGTTGTCTGCGCTCAGCTCGTCGAACTCTGCCGCCAGCGGGCCTTCGCTCTCTTTTTTGCCGCCCACCGCTGCACCCGCAGCGATCACCGGCAGTGTCTGGAACAGCAGGGTATCCCCGCACCGGACCGTCATAGGCAAAATTTCTCCTTCGTGGAAAATAGATGAAAAACGTTCCATAAAATGTTGTATAATAACATCATGCTGCAATCTTATGGCACACTTGCCCGTGTTTATGACAGCACAGGCACACCCGCCATGCCCAGCACCCACAGCACCGCGCCGTACACCACCGCCGCCAGCGTGCCGTACACGATCACCGGCCCGGCAATGGTGAACATCTTGGCCCCGGTACCCAGCACCCGGCCCTCGGCCTTGAACTCGATGGCCGCGCTGACCACCGCATTGGCAAAGCCTGTGATGGGCACCAGCGACCCGGCCCCGGCCTTTGCGGCCAGCTTCTGGTACCAGCCCAGCGTGGTAAGCACCGCTGAGAGCACGATCAGGCTGCAGCTGGTCAGGGTGCCGGCAAGGTCGGCTTCCACGCCCATGGCAAGATAGCTCTGGCGCAGCACTTCGCCCAGCAGGCAGATGCCGCCGCCCACGCCAAAAGCCCACAGGCAGTCCAGACCCAAGGGCGAGTGCGGCCCGATGCGCCGCACCCGGCGCGCATATTCCTGTGCTGTCATTTTCATATTGTTTCCCCTCCGGGCATATCTTTCCCATAGGAAGCAAACTCTATGCACATCCACCGGAAAGAAGGTATTCCAGATGAATCCGTCTGTCCATCCTCATCACCGCCGCCATCTGCGGCCCGCCGTGCGGCGCGTGCTCACCGTTACCGTCGTGGCCTGCATTGCCGTGGGCGGGGCTCGTTCGTGCTGCACAGCCGTTCCGCTGTGCCTGCCGCCTCGGCAACTTCCACGTCCAGCGCTCGGCAGCATCAGAGGCAGAAAGCAGTCTGCTGACCGCCCGGCAGGCGCAGGCCATTCTGGATGATCCCCGCATGGTGCTGGTGAACCACACGAACAAAAATGCCGGACGATCATACCTTTACCACCAAGGTGTGCGGCTCGGCCACCGCTGTGAACAAGACCCTGCAGACCGAAGCCGCCGATGCATTCCTCGCCATGCAGGCCGCCGCCGCAAAGGACGGCGTGACCATCTGGATGCAGAGCGGCTACCGCAGCGTGGACTACCAGAAGAACCTCTACGACCAAAAGACCCAGTATTTCCGCAATAAGGGCCTGAGCGAAGCCGAAGCGAAAAAGCAGGCGGCAAATATCGTGAACCCGCCGGGCTACTCGGAGCACAACTGCGGCCTTGCTGCCGACCTGAACAGCCCGGAGCACACCGACCTGACCGAGGGCTTTGAAAACACCGAGGCCTTCCGCTGGCTGAGCGCCCATGCCGTGGAATACGGCTTCATCCTGCGGTACCCCAAAAACGCAGAAGCCGTTACCGAGATCACCTACGAGCCGTGGCACTGGCGCTATGTGGGGCCGGAAAATGCGGCCCTGATCCAGCAGAGCGGCCTGTGCTTTGAGGATGCCGTTGCCGTGCTGCAGAAGCTTGCTGCAGGGGAGAAGATCACCGGTTAAAAATCCGTAAAACCGAGGGGCTTTTCGTTGCATTTTGCACACAGTTATGGTAAGATAACAATAGTCTGCCCTGATGCAGGACCGCTTTGGGCAGCTGCAAAAATGTTTTGAACAAAAGAAGGAATATTTTATGATAAATCGCACAAAAATCTTTACAATTGCTCTCACCGGCGCGCTGGCTGCTGTCGCTCTTACCGGCTGCGGCGGTTCCGCCAGCTCTTCGGCCGCTCCCTCCTCCGTTTCCACCGCTGCTGCGGAATCTCCCGCTTCCAGCGCCGCCGCATCCGCTGTTGTGGACAATGCTGCCGAGAACGGCTCTGATGCACTGGACGGTGTTTTCAATGCTCTGCTGGAAGCCGACCCCATCTCCAACCAGTTCGAGATCGCAGCCATGAACATTGAGTACGATTTCGGCCTGAAGGCTGAGGACGTGGTGAGCTACAAGGGCGTGAAGAGCAACGACAACGGCGATGCCGGTCTGGTGCTGGTGCTCGAAGCTGCCGACGGCAAGGCCGAGGACGTAGCCAACCAGCTGGCTTCCTACCAGCAGGATCAGGTGGCCTTCTACGGCAACTACGCCGAGTTTGCTCAGGCGCAGGATAACGTGGAGAACGCTGTCATCGCCTTCAAGGGCAACACCATTGTCATGGTGATCGCATCCAACGAGTGCACTGCCGATCTGGACAGCGCCGTGGACAGCGCACTGGCAGACTGAATCTGGATCCACCCAAGGCCGGTGCCATTTGCGGCATCGGCTTTTTTCGGCTAAAAGGAGGCTGACGCTTTGGTTTTCAGCACCATCATCTTTCTGTTCCGGTTTCTGCCCATCACGCTGGCGCTGTATTACCTTGCGCCCGCAAAGCTCAAGAACACCGTGCTGTTCCTCTGCAGTCTGGTGTTCTACTGCTGGGGCGAGGTACGGTTTTTCCCGGTCATGGTGGCCTCATCCTCATCAACTACATCAGCGGCCTGTGCATCGAGCACTTCGACCCAAAGCCGGCCCTGCGCAGGACATTTCTGCTGGTGGCCCTCATTGGCAGCCTTGGGATGCTGTTCTACTTCAAATACGCAAACTTTGTGCTGCGCAGCGCAACGCCCTGCTGGGCACCGCCTTTGCCGAGATCCAGGGCATTGGCACTCTGCCGCTGGGCATCAGCTTTTACACCTTCCAGACCCTTTCCTACTCCATCGATGTTTACCGCCGGGATGTAAAGGCAGAGCGTAATATCATCGACTTTGGTGCCTATGTGGTCATGTTCCCTCAGCTGATCGCCGGCCCCATCGTGAAATACCGCGATGTCTCGAACCAGCTGCACGTATACCGGCACCGCTACAGCCTGCAGCAGATCGAAGAGGGCATGACCCTGTTCACCTTTGGCCTTGCCAAAAAGGTGCTGCTGGCGGATGCCATCGGTGCTTTGTGGACAGACATCATCGGCGTTGCGGACAGCCCTTCCACCACCTTTGTGGGCCTTGCCAATGCATCCACCCCGCTGGTGTGGCTAGGCATCATCGCCTACAGCCTGCAGCTCTACTTTGACTTTTCCGGCTACTCCATGATGGGCATTGGCATGGGCAAGATGCTGGGCTTCGACTTCCCCGCAAACTTCAACTACCCTTATATCTCCGCATCCATCACCGAGTTCTGGCGGCGCTGGCACATGACCCTTTCCGGCTGGTTCCGGGAGTATGTGTATATCCCTCTCGGCGGCAACCGCAAGGGCCTGAAGCGCCAGATCTTCAACCTGTTCGTGGTGGAGCTGCTCACCGGCATCTGGCACGGCGCGAACTGGAACTTTATCTGCTGGGGCCTGTACTACTTTGTGCTGCTGGCTGTAGAAAAGCTGTTCCTGCTGCCCCACCTGCAAAAGGGCAGAGTGTGGCCCCACATCTACACCCTGTTCCTCGTTGTGGTGGGCTGGGCCATGTTCGTGGGCAACGACACGGGCGTAAGCTTCGGTCTGCTGTTCCACAAGCTGTTCGTTCCTTCCGGCGGTGTTTCGCCGCTGTACTTCCTGCGCAACTACGGTGTGCTGCTGGTGGTCAGCATCCTCTGCTGCACCCCGCTCATTGAAAAGATTTGGAACCTGCTCAAAAAGAATGCCGTCACCCGCTGTGCCGCCATTCTGGCGCTGCTGGTGGTCTCCACCGCCTATGTGGTGGGCAGCACCAACAGCCCGTTCCTCTATTTCAACTTTTAAGGAGGCGTGAAGATGGACAAGCATTCCAAAAAATCTTCCTCGCTCCTGCACTACCCGGTGCTGGTGGTGTTCAGCCTGTTCTTTATTGGTCTGTTCGCACTGGACCTTATTACACCGGACCGCGCCTACAGCGAGATGGAAAACACCACCCTTTCCCAGCGCCCGGCGCTGACCCAGCTTTCCGCCAAGGGGCTGAACAGCTACTTTACCGCCTACACAAAGTACGTGAAGGATCAGGTGTTCGGCCGCGATGAGTGGATCAGCCTGCAGAGCGTGGTGGAGACCACCCTGCTGCAGAAGGAGCAGAACGGCGGCATCCTGCTGGGCAAAGAGCACATGATGTTCCCCCGCACCTTCAGCCTGCTGGACAGCGAGAACCGCACCCTGCCCAAGAACACCGCCGCTGTGGAAGCACTGTGCCAGCGCCACCCGGGTAAGGTGGATGTACTGCTGGCCCCGGCAGCATCGGTGATTTACCCGGAAAAACGTGCCTGCAAACGCGCCGTTGCTGGACGAGGATGCCTATCTCGACCAGCTTTCCGCTGCCGTACAGGCCGCCGGAGGACGCTTTGTGGATGTGCGGCAGACCCTTGCCGAACACAAGGACGAATATATCTACTACCGCACCGACCATCACTGGACGAGCCTTGGCGCATACTACGCCTACCAGCAGCTGTGCGGTGCGCTGGGCCTGACCCCCTTCGACCCCGCCGCGCACACGGCTCTGACCGCCGAAAATTTCTACGGCACCCACTACCTCCAAGGCCCGCACATGGAATGCCGTGCCGGATACTATCACCTACTACGACCTGCCGAACAGCCTGACCATCTATAATGTCACCGCTGCAGGCCAGCCCGCAGACGGCCAGACCACCGGCCTGTACGACACGGACAAGCTGAACGTGTACGATAAGTACGCCATGTTCCTGCATGGCAACAACGGCCTGAGCCGCATTGAGGGCGACGGTACCGGGCGCATTCTGGTGATCAAGGACAGCTACGCCAACTGCTTTGCACCGTATCTGACGGCAAACTACGCCCAGATCGATGTGGTGGACTTCCGCAACTACAACTACGGTCTGGATCAGCTGATCGCGGATAACGATTATGACCAGATCCTGGTGCTGTACAGCTTTGACAGCTTCAAGAGCGACCCGTACCTCTACCGTGCCGGTGTGGCCGGGTAAACATGGCAGCGCTTTTCCGCAAAGGAAAGGGCGCTGTTGTTTTATGTCAAATTATTGCAGTCTTTTTTCACAAATTTTTTCTAGTTCTTTTCGGAAGTCTCTCCAGTTTTTGCGCACTCTGCCCATTCACCCCTTGCAAAAAATCAACGGGTGTTGTACAATGGCGATATAGAGCAGTTGCTCTTCATCGATGGTTCGATCTGGTGTGAACAGTGCATAGAATGTGCTGATACGATCTTTGATTCAAAGGAGTGTTATTATGGAAAACAAGATCATGATGCCTGCTTCCTACAACGTTCTTTCCTGCGAAGAGATGACCTACACCGAGGGCGGTGCTACCTTTACGGAAGCTCTGCTGAACTGGATTCCGCCCATTGGCTGGTACATGGGTGTTACCGCCATGCGCAACTACCGCAAGAGCCACCCCAACGACTGGCTGGATACCGGTCTGGATGCTCTGAGCCGCGATATGGATTCCAGTGCGCAGAACATGCTGCGTGATCTGGGACGCATCGTCTGGGTCACCGCGACCAGCGCTACCGGCGTTGGTTTTCTGGTCAATGCTGCCATCGTCCTGCTCTGACCCTGCTCATAAGATCCGTCCGGAGAGACCAAAGACCCCTTTACCCGCGGCCTTTTCCGCCAGAGAGGGCCGCGGGCTTTTCATCAAGCAGAAATAAGAATCGGCTGCCTGAGCACTGTATACCGTCTGAACGGTCTTTTGCCTGCAGAGAACAGCACTGCTTTCCTTTTCCTGCAAGCAACTACTCGCGTCATGCGGCGGCGCGCCCTGCTTTATGAGAACGATCTCCAAGCGCATATCCCGGTTTATTTTTGGGTTTTAAACAGTGCGATCTTGCACTGTCTGGATAGCTTTGATTCAAAGGAGTGTTATTATGGAAAACAAAATCATGATGCCTGCTTCCTACAACGTTCTGTCCTGCGAAGAAATGACCTACACCGAAGGCGGTGCTACCGTCGGTCAGGCTGTCGCTGCATGGCTGTGGCCCGGCTACGCTACGGTTATCGGCATCAACACCTGCCGTGAAGCACGCAAGAAGGATCACGACAACTGGGCATCCAACGTCTGGAGCGATATCAAAGCCGACTGCAAGGGCAATGTGACCAACACCTTCTACCATGCCGGCATGATCTTCTGGAATGCTGCATCGACCATCAGCAGCTTTGGCCTTTCTGCCGTTATGTCTCTGGGCATCATCTACTTCTAATTTTCAGGAGTACACCAAAGGGCTTTTTGCGGCGGCTCTTCAACGGAAGAGCCGCCGCTTTTTTATCAAACCTAAAAAAGGAGTTTTGCTTTATGACGAACGCCATTACTTATCCTGCTGCATACAATGTTTTGTCCTGCGAAGAAATGACCTACACCGAGGGCGGCGTAGGTGTTGTGGAAGCCGCCATGGCATGGTTCCCGCTGTACGGCTGGTACAAGGCTGTTTCTGCCATCCACGATTACCGCAAGGCAAATATCAACTCCAACTGGGTGGAAAACGGCATGAACGCTCTGGTTGCCCATGCTGAAAAAAGCCCCACGAACACCATCCATGACATCGGCTGCAGCTTCTGGTTCATTGGTTCCTGCGCAACCATCATTGGCCTTGTGCCCAACGCCCTGTTGATCTTCGGCAACTAAGTCCCGGTCTCTGTTCTGAAAAAGCAAAAGCGGCGGCACCTCCCGTTTGGGAAGTGCCGCCGCTTTTTATGTTATGCGGTTTTCAGTCTCAGTTGTTGAACATGTCCTTCAGCTTTTTGAAGAAGCCCTTGCGCTTTTCGTAGTTTTCTTCTTTCAGGGTGCCCTCGAACTTCTTCAGGGCCTCCCGCTGGGTCTTGTTCAGCTTCTTGGGGATCTCCACCTCGCACTTGACGTACATATCACCGCGGCCGCGGCCATTCAGGTACTGGATGCCCTTGCCGCGCAGGCGGAAGGTGGTGCCGCTCTGGGTGCCCTCGGGCACGGTGTACTCCACCTTGCCGTCAATGGAGGGCACCTGCACGGTGTCGCCCAGCACAGCCTGACTGAAGGTGATGGGCACGGTGACCCACACATCGTAGCCGTCGCGCTGGAACACCTCGCTGGGGCGCACCGTGACCATGACGATCACATCACCGGAGGGACCGCCGTTTGCACCGGCATCGCCCATGCCGCGCAGTGCAAAGCTCTGGTCGTCGTCGATGCCCATGGGGATGGACACCTCCAGCGTCTTTTTAGCAGCCACCTTGCCGCTGCCATGGCAGACCTTGCAGGGATTCTTGACCAGCTTGCCCTTGCCGCCACAGCGGGAGCAGGGCTGCTGGGTCTGCATCACGCCAAAGGGGGTGCGCTGCTGACGGATCACGAAGCCGCGGCCGCCGCAGTCCGGGCAGGTCTCGGGGCTGGAACCGGCGGCACAGCCGCTGCCGTGGCACTCGGTGCACTCCTGCTGGCGGGTGATGGTGATGTTCTTCTTGCAGCCGTGCACGGCCTCGTCAAAGCTCAGGGTGATGCGCACGCGGATATCCTGACCCTTGCGCGGTGCGTTGGGGTTCGCCTGACGGGACGAACCGCCAAAGCCGCCGAAGCCGCCGCCAAAGATATCGCCGAAAATGTCACCCAGATCCACGCCGTCGCCGCCAAAACCGCCAAAGCCGCCCGCACCGGGGCCGCCGCCGTTCTGTGCTGCATAGGCAGGGTCAACACCTGCAAAGCCGTACTGGTCGTACAGCTGGCGCTTCTTCGGGTCCGAAAGCACCTCGTTTGCTTCGTTTACTTCCTTGAACTTTTCCTCGGCATCCTTATCGCCGGGGTTATAGTCCGGGTGGTATTTCATTGCAAGCTTGCGGTATGCCTTTTTGATCTCGGCATCGGTCGCAGTCTTGGATACCCCCAGCACTTCGTAGTAATCACGCTTTTCCTGTGCCATATCCACTCACCTCTCCGGGAACGTTTGATCCGGGAAACGCCCCGGTTGGTTCCTCGCTCTATAACCAGCAAGAGCCGCTCCGGCAAAACCGGAGCGGCTTTTGCTATTCCACGCGTGCGTCCGCCGGTTTGGCCGGGCACACACTGCTGTGTTTTTTATCAGACTTCCTTGAAGTCGGCATCCACAACGCCGTCATCACCCGGCTTCTGCTGGTTGTTTGCACCTGCGTCGGGGCCGGGCTGTGCACCGGCAGCCTGCTGTGCGGCAGCGGCTGCCTGATACATCTTCTCGAACACCTGGCTCAGAGCTTCCTGCTTTGCCTTGATGTCGTCCACGTTGCCGGACTGAACAGCGGTCTTCAGGTCGGCCAGCTTGCTCTCGGCCTCGCTCTTCACGTCGGCGGGCAGCTTGTCGCCGTTCTCCTTCAGCATCTTCTCGGTCTGGAACACCATCTGGTCGGCACCGTTGCGGATATCGACCTCTTCACGCTTCTTCTTATCGTCGGCAGCAAACTGCTCAGCTTCCTTCACAGCCTTGTCGATGTCCTCCTTGGACATGTTGGTGGAAGCGGTAATGGTGATGTTCTGCTCCTTGCCGGTACCCAGATCTTTTGCGCTGACCTTCACGATGCCGTTTGCATCGATATCGAAGGTAACTTCGATCTGAGGCACACCACGGGGAGCCGGAGCGATGCCGTCCAGATGGAAGACACCCAGGCTCTTGTTGTCGCGTGCGAACTCACGCTCGCCCTGCAGAACGTTGACCTCAACAGAGGGCTGGTTGTCTGCAGCGGTGGAGAACACCTGACTCTTGTGGGTGGGGATGGTGGTATTGCGGTCGATGATCTTGGTGCACACGCCGCCCAGAGTCTCAATGCCCAGGCTCAGCGGGGTGACATCCAGCAGCAGCAGGCCCTTGACATCGCCCTGCAGCACGCCGCCCTGAATGGCAGCACCCACGGCCACGCACTCATCGGGGTTGATGCCCTTGAAGGGCTCGCAGTTCAGTTCCTTCTTGACTGCATCGTAGACAGCGGGGATACGGGTGGAACCACCGACCATCAGGACCTTCTTCAGGTCAGAGGGACGCAGGCCTGCATCCTGCAGAGCCTTGCGGACGGGGCCCATGGTGCGATCGACCAGATCAGCGGTCAGCTCGTTGAACTTTGCGCGGGTCAGGGTCATATCCAAGTGCTTGGGGCCGGTAGCATCGGCAGTGATGAAGGGCAGGTTGATCTGGCTGCTCATTGCGCTGGACAGCTCGATCTTTGCCTTCTCGGCAGCTTCCTTCAAACGCTGCGCAGCCATCTTGTCCTTGCGCAGGTCGATGCCGTTCTCGGTCTGGAAGGCATCTGCCATCCAGTTGATGATGCGCTCATCGAAGTCATCGCCGCCCAGATGGGTATCACCGTTGGTGGCCAGAACCTCGGTAACGCCGTCGCCCATCTCGATGATGGACACATCGAAGGTGCCGCCGCCCAGATCGTAGACCATGATCTTCTGGTCTTCTTCCTTATCGATGCCATATGCCAGAGAAGCGGCAGTAGGCTCGTTGATGATACGCTTGACGTTCAGGCCTGCAATGGTGCCTGCGTCCTTGGTAGCCTGACGCTGGCTGTCGTTGAAGTAGGCAGGAACGGTAATGACAGCCTCGGTAACAGGCTCGCCCAGATAAGCCTCGGCATCAGCCTTCAGCTTCTGCAGGATCATAGCGCTGACCTGCTGGGGAGTGTACTCCTTGCCGTTCAGGGTCACCTTGTGGTCGGTGCCCATGAAGCGCTTGATGGAAGCAACGGTGTTCTCGGGGTTAGTGATGGCCTGACGCTTTGCCACCTGACCCACCAGACGGTCGCCGGTCTTGGTAAAGCCGACCACAGACGGGGTGGTGCGTGCACCCTCAGAGTTTGCGATAACAACGGGCTCGCCGCCCTCCATGACAGCCACGCAGCTGTTGGTAGTACCAAGGTCGATACCAATGATCTTACTCATAATGAAAACTCCTCTCGAAAGAACAAATCGTATTGTTTATGTGATGCTCAAATGTTTGTAAGCGGATGTTATATTCAAAACCCTTTCGGGTTTCTGCTTTGTTATTCGGCCACTACAACGGTCGCATGGCGGACGATCTTATCGCCCAGCTTGTAGCCCTTCTGGTAGACCGTGATGACGGTGCCGCTCTCCTGTCCGTCCGGGGCGGGGATCTGCTGCACTGCATTCATGAAGTTGGGGTCAAAGGGCTTGCCCAGCGCCTCGATCTCCTCCACATGGAGGGCATCCAGCGCCTTGGCGGCCTTGTCCAGCGTCATGGTCACGCCCTTTTTGTAGTTCTCGTCGGTGGTGGGGGCGTTGGCCGCCATCTCCAGCGTATCCAGAATGGGAATAATCTGGTTCACCGCAAAGGAAATGCCATCGTTGAACTTCTGGTCGGCTTCGCGGGTGGAGCGCTTGCGGTAGTTCTCGTACTCCGCTGCCATGCGCAGCAGCTGGTCTTTGGCCTGTGCAGCGTTGGCTTCGGCAGCATCCAGCTTTGCCTTTACGGCTTCCAGCTCACGGGCCTTCTTGTTGAACCAGCCGCCATCCTTCTTCTTGTCATCCTTCGGGTCGGCAGCTTCAGCAGCAGGTTCCTGTTCGGGTGCTGCCTGCTGGGCCTTTTCCTCGGGAGCCGTTTCGGGCTGCTCCGCTTCTTGAGCCGGAGCCGTCTTTTTGGTTTCTTCGCTCATTCCAGATCCTCCTTATAGATCACAGTCCGCCGGGGTGCGGCAGCTGCGGGGTGTCTTTTCGTTTGCCGCTCATGCCCTCGCCCAGCTGGTCTGCAAAGTAATGCAGCAGCGGCATCAGCTTCTGGAAGGGCATCCGGGTGGGGCCGATCAATGCAATGGAGCCCCACAGGCCTCCGCCCACCAGATACCGGTCGCTCACGATGCACAGGCCCGGGATCTGCGGTTCCAGATCCTCGCCCAGCAGCACGCTCTCACTGCGTTCTACCGGAGGTGCGATCAGGCCAGCGGCCTGCTCCTCGTCATTCAGCAGTGTGAGGATGTCGCCCACCTTGCCGTCCAGCTGGGGCCAGTCCAGCAGATACTGCTCGCCGCCCAGAAATACGTGGGGCTTGACGGAATCCTGCAGGATGGCCGCTGCCGCGCTGATGACAGGCACCAGCTCCGGGTCGATCTGGCTGCACAGCTCTGCCAGCAGCCGGGTGGAAAGATCCACCGGCGCTACAAAGGTAAGGTTGCGGTTGAGCAGTGCAGCAAGTGCTGCCGCATTCTCGCGGGAGAGGCCGGTGCGCACCCGTGCCACACGGGTACGAACGTAACCGGCCGTGGTAACGGCCAGCACAGCCGCTGCGCTGCGGCCCACCTGAACCACTTCATAGTGGGCGATGCACAGGTCTTCGGCGCACGGGGTGCTGATGGCGGCGGTGCAGCCGCTGATGGCGGCCAGCGCCTTGGCGGCACCTGCGGCCAGCTTTTCCGGCTCATGGTCGAGGCTTGCGAACACCGCATCCACACGGGCGCGGCTCACACGATCCAGCGGCTGATCGTCGGTCAGCAGATTATCAAGATAGTAACGGTAGCCCTTGGCGCTGGGCACACGGCCCGCGCTGGTGTGGGGCTGCTCCAGCAGACCCAGCTTTGTCAGCGCCGCCATCTCATTGCGAAGCGTTGCGCTGGAAACTGCCATGTCAAAGTAGTTTGCCAGCACGCTGCTGCCAACGGGCTCGCCTTCGAGACCATACAGCGCCACGATCGCCTGCAAGACTCGCTGCTTGCGTGCATCCATCGTCATAGCGCCTGCCTCCTTTTTGCGTTCGCTTTGTTTGTTTAGCACTCCTTGTTCCTGAGTGCTAAGACCATTATAGCCAATTTTCCGGTGCTGTCAAGCCCCTTGGAAAAATGTTTTAAAAGATTCATAATTCTGTCATAAACGAAGAAAGCGCCCTCCTTATTATAAGGAAAGCGCTCCGGCATGTTCTTTACTCTTCCATCTGCCTTGCCAGAAATGCCGCCGCCACATTCACGGCCTTGAGCTGGGCGGCATCCGGCGTGGCCGTGCGGTCTTCGGCCAGCAGGGCCACCACGCCGGTCACATCGCCCGCCGCAATGATGGGTGCGGCGCACAGCACTGCTCGGGGCGAGCCTTCGCAGGGCAGGATGCACTTTTCGGCAATGCCCTCGCTCTGGTACAGCCTGCGGCCATCCATCAGCTTTTCCAGCGGCTGGCTGATGCTGCGGTCGGCCAGCTCCCGCCGGCCGGAGCCGCTCACCGTAAGGATGCGGTCACGGTCGGCCACCAGTGCAGTCAGCGCAAAGCTTTTGCTGAGCACCTCGGTATACTGGGCCGCTACTGCGTTCATCTCGCCAATGGGCGAATACTTTTTAAAGATCACCTCGCCGTCGCCCGTGGTGAAGATCTCCAGCGGGTCGCCGCGGCGGATGCGCTGGGTGCGGCGGATCTCCTTGGGGATCACCACCCGGCCCAGCTCGTCGATGCGGCGCACGATTCCTGTTGCTTTCATGTTTTTGCTCCTCCGTTTCCTTAAAAATGCCTGCAGCACTAGTATCTGTCAGGCGGGCCATTTATACCTGCTGCCCCCGCGCAAAAAAGACCTGCACGGAAAGCTGCCTCTTCGTTGCGTTTCCGGCAGGGTTCTGCTACAATGATACAAAAAGCCGTTTTCATAAGCACAGCACCCCGCTTATGAAGACAGATCCTAAAATTCTGCTGAGAAAGGCAGGTGTCCGGATGCCGAACATCCTCATTCTGGGCGGCGGTGCCGCCGGTCTTGCAGCCGCGCTTGCGGCGGCACAAAGTGCCCCCGCTGCACAGGTCATTGTGCTGGAGCGCAACCCGAAGCCGGGCAAAAAGCTGCTTGCCACCGGCAATGGCCGTTGCAATCTGGATAACACCGGCATTGCGCCGGAGCTGTATTTCACTGCCGACCCGGCAGCACTTCGTCCGCTGCTGGATGCCGTAAATACCGCCGACCCGCTGCGCTGGTTCCGTGCGCTGGGGCTTTACACCCGCACCGACGAGGCGGGCCGGGTGTATCCGTACTCCAATCAGGCGGCGGACGTGCTGGCCCTGCTGGAGCACCACCTTGCGCAGCACCATGTGCAGCTGCGCACAGGCTGCACCGTGCGCACCCTGAGCCAGAGCCGCAGCGGCTACGCCGTACAGTTCGAGACGGCAGAGGGCTCTGCCGAAACGCTGCGCGCCGATGCCGTCATCTGCGCCATGGGCGGCGAGGCAGGGCCGCAGTTCGGCACCGACGGCTTTGGCACCCGGTTCGCCGCCCAGTGCGGCGGCAGGGTGGAGCCGCTGTACCCCTGCCTGACCGCCCTGCAGTGCGCAAAGCCCCGCAAAGCGCTGGCTGGCATCCGTGCCAAGGCAGCAGCATCCCTGCTGGACGGTACCCATGTGCTTGCCTGCGAGAACGGCGAGGTACAGTTCACCGATTACGGCCTTTCCGGCATCTGCATCATGCAGCTGTCCGGCCTGCTGGCCCCGGGCCGCGGCCCCAAGGCTCCTGCTGTGGAGCTGGACCTCTTCCCGGCAGTGGACGAAACCGCACTTGCCAGCCTGTTTGCGGCCCACGCCGCCCAGACGGCAGGGGGCAGCGCCGCTGACTTCTGGCTGGGCCTGCTGAACCAGAAGCTGGGCCGTACTGTGTGGTCTGCCGCCGGGCTGCAGGACAGCGACGCGCCTGCCGTGCTCACCGCCGCACAGTGGCAGAAGCTGGCCCACACCGCCAAGCACTGGCGCTTTGAGGGGCTGACCCCCTGCAGCTGGAAGCAGGCCCAGACCACCGGCGGCGGGCTGGCCCTGCGGGAGGTGGATCAGCACTTCCAGTTCAAGGGCTGTCCGGGCCTTTACTTTGTGGGCGAAACGCTGGACTGCGCGGGCAGCTGCGGCGGTTTCAACCTGCACTGGGCGTTCGGCTCCGGCCTTGTGGCCGGGCGCAGCGCTGCAGGCCATGCTGCAGCAGGCCGTGCTCTGCCAAAAGCCTCCGCGCCCGCAAAGAGCAGGAAAAAGCCGCACAGGTAAAAATGAGCTTTAAATTTTCAACAAAAGCTTGACATCTTGTGCAGATCGCATTATCATAAAGACAATAAAGGTTTGTTCAGAGGATTGAGCAGAACAAGCAAGGGGAGAGTCGAAAGGCCCTTTTGTTTGTCCTGCTCTTTTTCTTTTATTCGGCAAACGGAGCGATCAGGAGGTTTTTATGCTGGATGTAGCAATTATCGGCTGCGGTGTCATTGGTGCGGCAGCCGCCTATGAGCTGTCCCATTACCCGCTGCAGACCGCCATTTTCGAGGCTGAAAATGACGTGGCAGACTGCACCACCAAGGCCAACAGTGCCATTCTGCACGCTGGCTACGACCCCGAACCGGGCACCCGGATGGCGCGGCTCAACGTGGAGGGGTCCGCACTGGCCAAGGAGATCTGCGCCCGGCTGGATGTGCCGTACCTGCAGTGCGGCAGTCTGGTGCTGGCCCTCAGCCCGGAAGAGCTGCCCCACCTGCAGAAACTGTATGAGAACGGCATCGCCAACGGCGTGCCGGGCATCCGGCTGCTTTCCGCAGAGGAAACGTTTGCCATGGAACCGAATCTGGCCCCCACTGTCGTTGGCGCGCTGTATGCGCCCAGCGCCGCCATCGTCAGCCCGTGGGAGTTTGCGCTGGCAATGGCAGAAGTGGCTGTGCGCAACGGCGTGGAGCTGCACCGCAGCTGCCCTGTGACCCGCATCGAAAAGACCGCCGGCGGCTGGGCGCTGACCACCCCCTCCGGAATTGTGGAAACGCGCTATATCATCAATGCGGCAGGCATCTCGGCGCAGGCCGTGCACGATATGGCCGCACCCCACAAATTTACCATCCAGCCCACCCGGGGCGAATACTACCTGCTGGATAAATCCGAGGGCAGCCGTGTGCACCACGTCATCTTCCAGTGCCCCAACGAAAACGGCAAGGGCGTTCTGGTGGCCCCCACCGTCCACGGCAACCTGATCGTCGGCCCGAACGCCGACCCCGTGGAAGGGGACGATACCGCCTGCACCGCCGCCGGGCTGGCCTTCGTCAGCGCCGCAGTGCGCCGCAGCGTGCCGAACATCCGCTTCAGCGAGTCCATCCGCAATTTTGCGGGTGTCCGTGCCAATGTGGACACGGGCGACTTCGTTATCGGCGAAGCGGAAGGCGCACCCGGCTTCATCGATCTGGCGGGCATGAAATCGCCCGGCCTTTCCAGTGCACCGGCCGTTGCCAGAGAAGCCGTCAAAATTCTGGAAGCTCACGGCGATCTGCCCGCCCCCAAGGCGGATTACAGGGATGGCCGCACCCGGGTGCGCTTCAAGGAGCTTCCGCCCGAAGAAAAAGCCCGGCTCATTGCAAAGGAACCCGCCTATGGCCGCGTGATCTGCCGCTGCGAGACGATCACCGAGGGCGAAATTCTGGACGCTCTGCACGAAGAGATCCCCGCCACCACCATTGACGGTGTCAAGCGCCGCTGCGGTGCCGGTATGGGCCGCTGTCAGGGCGGCTTTTGCGGGCCGCGGGTGCTGGAACTGATCAGCAAAACGCTGGGCATCAGTCCGCTGGACGTGCTGCAGGATAAGGCCGGCACCAACGTCTTACTGTGCGAAACCAAGCAGGAGGGAGAGCACCATGATTGATCTGGTCATCGTCGGCGGCGGCCCTGCAGGCCTTGCCGCAGCTTACAGCGCATGGCAGCATGGTCTGCGCGATATCCTTATCTTAGAGCGCGACAACGAGCTGGGCGGCATCCTGAACCAGTGCATCCACAACGGCTTCGGCCTGCACCGCTTTGGCGAGCAGCTCACCGGCCCGGAATACGCAGGCCGCTGCATTGAACTGCTGCGCTCCACCGGTGTCCGGGTGGAGCTGGGCACGATGGTGCTGGACGTCACCCCGGACAAAAAGATCCACTGCGTCAGCCGGGAAAAGGGCTATCAGATTTTGGAAGCCAGAAGCATCATCCTCTGCATGGGCTGCCGGGAACGCACCCGCGGTGCCATCGGCATTCCGGGCAGCCGCCCCGCCGGCATCTACACCGCCGGTGCGGCCCAGCGCTATGTCAACATGGAGGGCTATCTGGTAGGCAAGCGGGTGCTCATCCTCGGCAGCGGCGACATCGGCCTGATCATGGCCCGCCGCATGACGCTGGAAGGTGCCAAAGTACTGGCCTGCGTGGAGGTCATGCCGTATTCCGGCGGCCTGACCCGCAACATCGTGCAGTGCCTGCAGGACTTCGACATCCCCCTGTATCTGTCCCATACCATCGTGGATATTCAGGGCAAGGCCCGCGTGGAAAAGGCCACCGTTGCCAAGGTGGACGAAAACCGCCGCCCCATCCCGGGCACCGAGATAGAATTTGATGTGGACACCATCCTGCTCAGCGTCGGCCTGATCCCGGAAAATGAGCTGACCCGGCAGGCGGGCATCCCCATGGACCCCCACACCAAGGGCGCAGTGGTCTACGAGAATATGGAGACCGGCATCCCCGGCGTGTTCGCCTGCGGCAACGTGGTGCACGTGCATGATCTGGTGGACTTCGTTTCGGGCGAAAGCGACCTTGCCGGTGCTTCTGCGGCGGCCTATGTTTTGAAGGGCGAAGCCTCCGATACGGTTGTGCTTGACCTTATTCCGGGCAATGGCTTGGGCTACACCGTGCCGCAGCGGGTGCGCCCCGCTGATGTGGACAGGAGCGTGAACATCTCCTTCCGTGTGCGGCAGAACTACGGTCCCAGCCAGATCACCGTGACCTGCGGCGGCAGGCAGCTGGCCCGGTTCAAGCGCCAGCGCATGGCTCCCGGCGAGATGGAGCACATCGCACTTCCAAAAGTCCTGCTGGAAAAAGCAGACGGCCCGCTGACCGTTGCGGTAGAGGAGGTTATTGCAGAATGAGCAGCATCAAAGAAGTCATTTGCATCTGCTGTCCCTGCGGCTGCCACTTGCAGGTAGACCCGGAAAATGATTATAATGTAACTGGAAACGCCTGCCCCAACGGTGCCGCCTACGGCAGGGAAGAGCTGACCCACCCCCACCCGCATCCTCACCAGCACGGTGCGGGTGGAGGGCGGGCTGTACCCGCGCTGCCCGGTAAAGACTGCGCAGCTGTGCCCAAAGAGAAGATGACCGAGGTCATGGCTGCGCTGGACCGCGTCACTCTGCACGCACCCGTCCGCACCGGACAGGTGGTGCTGGCCGACGTGTGCGGCACCGGCGTGGATGTCGTGGCAACGCGAAATCTGTGATACACACTCCTGAAACGATACGGAGGTAGCAAAAGCATGAGTACAAAATATGTTCTGGCGCTGGATCAGGGAACCACCAGCAGCCGTGCCATCCTGTTCGACAATGAGCAGAATATCATTGCGGTGCAGCAGCGCGAGTTTGAGCAGATCTATCCGCAGCAGGGCTGGGTGGAGCACAACCCTATGGAGATCTGGTTCACCCAGTATGGAGTCATGAACGAGGTGGTGGCCCAGAGCGGTGTCGATGCCCACGATATCGCCGCCATTGGCATCACCAACCAGCGGGAGACCACCATCCTGTGGGAAAAGGCCACCGGCCGCCCCATCTACAATGCCATCGTCTGGCAGTGCCGCCGCACGGCTCCGCTGGTGGATGAACTGCTGCAGCAGCCCGGCATGGCAGACTACATCCGGGAGAACACCGGCCTGATGCCTGATGCCTATTTCTCCGCAACGAAGATCAAGTGGATCCTGGACAATGTGCCCGGTGCGCGGGAGCGCGCCGAGGCAGGGGAGATCCTGTTCGGCACTGTGGACACATGGCTGGTCTGGAAGCTGACCGGCGGCAGAGTGCATGTCACCGACCGCACCAACGCCAGCCGCACCATGCTGTATAACATCCGCACGCTGGACTGGGACGACACCCTGCTCAAAGCGCTGGATATCCCGCGCTGCATCCTGCCCCGCGTGACGGATTCCAGCGAGGTCTACGGCACCACCGATCTGTGCGGTGTGCAGATCCCGGTGGCCGGCATTGCCGGTGACCAGCAGGCTGCGCTGTTCGGACAGAGCTGCTTTCGCAAGGGCGAGGCCAAGAACACCTACGGCACCGGCTGCTTTTTGCTGATGAACACCGGCGACACCATCTGCCGCAGCCGGAACGGCCTGATCTCTACCATCGCCATCAGCCTGAACGGTAAGGTGGAGTACGCGCTGGAGGGCAGCGTCTTTGTGGGCGGTGCCGTCATCCAGTGGGTGCGCGACGGCCTGCGCATGATCCAGGAAAGCCGCGATGCGGAATACTACGCCCAGAAGGTGCCGGATAACGGCGGCATTTACATCGTGCCGGCCTTTACTGGTCTGGGTGCACCGTACTGGGATATGTACGCCCGCGGTGCCATTGTGGGCATTACCCGCGGCACCACCCAGAACCATATCATCCGCGCGGCAGAGGAGTCCATTGCCTACCAGAGCGCCGATCTTGTGGCTGCTATGGAAAAGGACACCGGCGTACCCATCACCTCGCTGAAGGTGGACGGCGGTGCATCCCGCGACCAGTTCCTGATGCAGTTCCAGGCCGATATCCTGAACAAGACCGTGCTGCGCCCGGCCATCCGGGAAACGACTGCTCTGGGCGCTGCCTATCTGGCGGGCCTTGCCACCGGCGTATGGAAGGACCGGGACGAGATCCGCAGCCTGTGGCACTGCAATATGACCTTTGCCCCGCAGATGGACGAGGCCGAGCGCACCCGTCTGCTGGCCGGCTGGCACAAGGCTGTGGGCCGCAGCAGCGACTGGGCAGAGCATTGATTGTTTTCGCCCAACTTTATGATTCACGCACAAAAATATTTTTTTAATTTGTTTATTTTTTATTGACATTTTGTTACAAAACGCTATACTAGAAGCATCCCAAGAGAAGTGAGATGGGGATGCACTGTATCGTCCAGATGCAGTGTGTCCCCATTTTTATTACGGAAAAATCAGATTCAAAAAGGAGGTCCCAAGCATGTCGCATCAAAAAGGTAGGTTGAAAAACAGCAAATTCTGGTTGTGCCTGTCACTGATTCTTTGCCTTGTAAGTGCCATCGTAGCGTCCGCTGTACAAACTTCTGGTGGGATCAGGATCAAGGAAATGAGCTGGGAAAGTCCCTCTGGACACCAGCTGGCCGCATACCTTTACATTCCACAGAATGCAACTAAAGACACACCGCGCGGGTGTTGTTACAATCGAAGGATGGTATAACAACAAAGAAATGCAGGACTTGTATAGTATTGAGCTGGCTCGCCGGGGATATGTGGTGCTGGCACTTGATCTGCACAGTCATGGCGACTCGGAAAGCCTGTCGATTGCAGAACTTTACGATGGTGCTGTGGGCGTCGATGGTGCAGTTCAGCTTATTGCAAGCCTTCCGTACGTTGACACAGCTCGTATTGGCGTTACAGGCCATTCCAGCGGCGGTACAGCTGCTAATATGGCGGTAGAGATCGATAATTCCCGGGAAACTCCTTTGATTGCTGCTGTTCTGCAGCAGGCTGGTGACTGGCAGGATGACACCGGCGGTGATCATAGCGGAGATTACGGCTCACGCAGTGTAGGCATTATTGCCAGTACCCATGATGACTTTTACTTTGGAACCTATGATGACGCTGGAAATATGCTGACCAATCCGGTAGCCTTCATGGAAACAGATGGTGCTAAAAAATTCCTGAATTTTAATGAGGACGGCTTTGCCGGTATCGCAGAAGGCGGCAAATATTATACGCGCGATTTTGATGGAAAGACCGCTTATCGCGTGATTTATCGGCCGAACATGATCCATCCTCTCGTTGCTTTTTCTACTACTTGTGTCGGCTATGCCGTTGATTTTTTGATACAACGCTCGGCGCTCCAAAGCCCCTGCCTGCCAGCGATCAGATCTGGCCCATTAAAGCGGTGTTCAACAGCCTCGGCGTGATCGGTCTTTTGATCTTCATGGTCAGTTTCACGCTGGTTCTGCTTGATACTCCCGTATTTTCCGCTCTCCGCAGTGGTGAAATTGTACAGCCAGCCCCTGTGCAGGACAGCGGAGCCAAGGCATGGTACTGGGTTCTGCTGATTATCGGTGCAGTTTTTTCCGGTTCAAGCTTTTTGTTCTGCATGAATACCGTTTACTCAAAGACAACAAACTTCTTTGTGCAGACCGGCCCCCTGACGATCGGTACATGGGCTGCTCTTTGCGGCATCTTTGCAATATTCTGCTCTGCTGTTTTTTACGGTGCTTATGGAAAAAAACACGGTTGGAGTGCTCGAAGAGCGGGTCTGTATTTGAATCTGGAGCAGCTGTGGAAGACCATTGCCCTCGCTGTTATCGTGATCGTTGTTTTCGTTCGGCCTTGTTTTTGCAGCACACTATTTCTTCCAAGTTGATTATCGGATGTATGTCGTTGCGTTCAAAACCTTCGGCGCTGATAAAGTGCTGATCGCACTTCGCTATCTGCCATTCTTCCTGCTGTTCTACGTTATGAACTCGATCTCGGCAAATTGCTTCAACTACAACACCATTGGCGGAAAAAATGGCAACATCTTGATTTTTGCATTCTTTAATGCGCTTGGTGCTATTTTTGTGGTTGCAAGTCAATATATCTACTTCTATGCAACGGGTTATCAGCTTTATGGTTTGACCGAAGGCCAGCGCATTGGTCCCATTTGGCTGTTCCCCTGTATGGTTCTTCTGTTTGTCACGCCCATCATGTCCCGCATCATCTACAAACGCACCCGCAATCCGTACATTGCAGGTCTGATAAATGCAATGTTTATTGTAATGATCAGCTGTTCCAATACTACTACCATTCTGGGCGGCGGTGAGCTGATTGCAACCACATTCTGATAAAACCTAGATTTTACATTACAGCCGCCGTGTAACTTATTTACATGGCGGCTTTTTTTGTAGAATAATATAAATCAAGTAATTGATAAAAAAGGAGTCTTACCCAATGCATCCTCTTGCCGAAACTTTGTTGAACGAACCGGTGATCGCCGCCGTGAAACGGACGAAGCCCTGACTGCTGCGCTGGCTTCGCCCTGCAGCGCCGTTTTTCTGCTGGCGAGCACCCTGCTCACCGTAGACGGGCTTGTGCACCGCATACATGATGCCGGAAAACTGGCCGTGGTTCACATCGACCTTGTGGACGGTCTTTCGTCGCGGGAGATCGCGATGGACTCCCTCAACGCCCTGTGCCACCCGGACGGCATCATCTCCACCCGCCCGACCCTGATCCGCCGGGCGCGCCACCGCGGCCTGTTGACCGTCCAGCGGGCATTCATCCTGGATTCCCTCTCGCTGACCAGCCTGTCCGGTCAGCTGGAGCAGGGCAAGCCGGATTTTGTCGAGATCCTTCCCGGCATCATGCCTCGGGTCATCGCCGAGATCAGCGCCCGCACACAGGTGCCTGTCATTGCAGGCGGCCTGCTGCGGGACAAAGCCGACGTCATGGCCGCCATGCGCGCAGGTGCCGCCGCAGTTTCCACCTCTGCGCCCTCCCTGTGGGATATCTGAGCCAGAACAAGATCCCAGCTGAACTACGAAAAGCATAATAGTATCCTGGTGTTTTATTGGATATGCCCGCCCACCGATGGAGCCGGATCTCCACGGTGAGCGGGCATTTTTTCGTTTTCATTCGATTTGAGTGAATCTATTCAGCCTGCGGATTAACTCGATAATTTAAAGCAATCCTACAAGTCGCACTCCCCTTAAAGTCTTTCTGCTTCCTGCATCTTAGCATCATACCGGATGGCAGAGATCGGCACGAAGCCCTCGATCATATCCAGTTTGCTGTTGACAAGGTCATCATACACATCTTTGATGGGCGACGTAATGGAAGGCTCCAGCTGTTCATTTGCAATTACGCTTTCCACCAGTGCTTGTTTGTTTTTCAGTTTCTGCGCCATATCGGGCAGGAAGTGATAATTTTCAATCATGCGCAGAATGATGTTTGCCATAAAATTTCCGCGGATGCTGCTCAACTCGATATAAATCGCTCCGGCATCCTCCACGGAAATTTGTGCGATGCTCATCAGGTAATCAGCCAGAGTCCCTTGCGTATCGTTCAAAATTCCCTGACTTGCCATACTGCGTTGCAGGATATTCATTTTTCGATAGTCCTGAATTATACCGGTTTTTATCAGTACATTCCACTACTTTATGCAGTCACATGGGTGGCATTCTCTTTCACCGAATTGATCGTATCCATCAGTTCACTCCCTGTTTTGCCATCAAACAGGCGGGTAAACAGGATGGGTTGGTCAAAGGGTGGTTTCATCAGAACCGCTTTGCTTTCCACATAACCGTTCTGCTCGATGTAATGAATGACCTTCTGCACGAACGCGATCTGCTTCGCATTCAGCGATTCGTCGTTGATGAACTTGGAAAATGCCTGCATGGCAGCATCGTGGTCCAGCTTTGCCACTTTACGCACCAGCAGACCAAAGGGTGTATCCCGAAACTCCCGTGCATAGTCCTCTTTGCTGCCCAGCTCACAGGTAAAGATATGTTCCAGCTCGGTATAGTCGCCCCGGGAAAGCGGAATGTTCTGGGTCAGCTTGTGGATGGCCAGCGTATCGCTGCGGTGCTCCATGATGTAGCGGTTCACACGTTCCCGGTACTCGCCGAAATCATAGCAGGGATCCAGCGTTTTGCCCTCGGTCTGTTCCAGTACCGGGTCGGCAAGGGCCGTGTAGACAGGCTTTTGCCCTTCTACACCGTCCACCAGAAACTTGATGAGCTCCCGCAGCTCCTGCCGCATTTCCTCAAAGCGGAGAAGGTCATGCGAGGTCAAAAATTCGTCTGTCTGCACCTCGCGGATGAGCGGCAGCTTTGCCTGCACCTGCGGGATGGTAGCCTTCCCTTCCAGCATTGCCGCTGTACTGCGCAGCTGTTTCTGGGCGCGGCCCAGCCCCGGCAGACCTTCCAGTTCACAGAGCAGCAAGCCATACACAAAGTTATCGAACCGCTTGGCGGCTTCATCTTTGTCGTCCAGCGAGATGAGCGGTGCCACCTCTTTCATCAGAGTACCCTTGTCCGTTTCGGTCAGGCTGACAAAGGCTTCCGGCTTTTGATAGTGTTCCACGGCCTGTCGGTGCAGCCGCACGGATACCAGCTCCGGGTTCAGCGCTCCCACTTCGGCACGGCAGGTCTCCGTTAAGATCTTGCGCCAGTCTGGTAGTTTTCGTCCCCATAGGCTCCATCCTGCAGCGCGGCGGCGATCCGCACCTGCTTGCAGAAAATGCTCTCGGACAGGTTTTTGGTGTCCGTGCCCTCGTAGCCGTTGGGTTTCTGACGGAAAAATTCAAAGTTGCCGCAGTAGTCGAAGATCAGAAAACGCCGTTTGCCCGTATATTCGCCGTCGATGGCATCCATGCAGGCAAGGGATGGGCAGAGCCGCGTACCACGGCCGATCATCTGCCAGAACTTCGTTTTGCTGCGCACTTTTTTGAAGAACACCAGATTCACGCACTCCGGCACATCGATGCCCGTGTCCATCATATCCACCGAGACCGCAATAAACGGCGGCTTGTCCGGCTGTTTGAAGTCGTCAATGATAGACTGTGCATAGGCGTCATCGCAGACCACCCGCTGGATGAATCCCGGGTACTGGGTCTCCAGCTGCGGGTAGAGCTTGCCAAAACGTTCCCGGATAAACTCCGCGTGGCGCTTGTTCTGGGCAAAGATGATGGTCTTGCCGATGCGGTCGCCGCCTGCCGTCTGGATGCCCCGTTCCATCAGGTCTTGCAGCACCGTGTCCACGGTGTTGGCGTTGAAGATAAATTTGTTTAGCTTTTCGGACGGGATGAAGGTGGGCAGGGTGTCGTCCTCGGCAAAATCGTCCTCGTAGCGGGCCTTATCCTCCGGTGAAAGCTGGTCGTAGTGGATGCCCTCTTCTGTGAATTTCGTCTTGACCTCGTAGTTGTAGTAAGGCACCAGCACATGGTCGGTGTAGACCGCCGTATCGTAATCGTAGGCATAGGTGGGGATGCCGTGTTCCATCTCGAAAAAATCGTAGGTGTTGCGGTCTACGTCGGTTTTCGGGGTGGCGGTCAGGCCCACCAGAACCGCATCGAAATAATCAAAAATGGCGCGGTATTTCTTGAAAATGCTGCGGTGGCTCTCGTCTACGATGATAAGGTCAAAATGCGCAGGGGAAAACAGCGGCACGCCGTCCTTGGTCTTGGCGTTGTCGATGGCGTTGAGCATGGTGGGATAGGTGGAAAACACGATGCGCGCGGCCTTATCGTCCTTGGAGGAGCAGAGGTTGCACAGCGACTGGTCGGGCAGATACTTCTTGAAGTCGTCCTTCGCCTGCTTGACCAGCGCGGTGCGGTCCGCCAGAAAGAGCACATTGGTCACATGACCGCCCCCGGCTCAGCACATCGGTCAGGCTGGATGCGGTGCGGGTCTTGCCTGTGCCCGTTGCCATGACCAGCAGATTGCGCCGGAAGCCCTGCGTAATATGGGCGCAGACTGCCCGGATGGCGTTTTTCTGGTAGTAGCGGTCGGTGATTTTATCGTCAATTTCGATGGTGTCCAGGGGTTTTTTCTCGGTGCGGCGGTTCATCAGCTTCTGCAAGTCGTCCTTGCAGAACACCCCGCTCACGGCACGCTGCGGGCCGCTCTGCTCATCCCAGAAATAGGTGGTGTAGCCGTTGGTGGTAAACAGCATCGGACGGCGGCCAAACTTCTGTTCCAGACAGTCTGCATAAAGCTGAGCCTGCTTGCGCCCGATGTTGGGGTCTTTGGTGCTGCGCTTGGCTTCAATGACCGCCAGCGGCAAGCCGTCCTTGCCCATCAGCACATAGTCCGCATAGCCCTTCTGCCCCAGCACGCCGTTCATGTTGTCCACTTCGTACTCGGTGCGCACATCGGCATCCGGCCCGGTGAATTTCCAGCCCATGGCCTTGAGGTCGATGTCGATGATCTTCCGCCGCGTCTCGGCCTCGGTCAGGTCGGCGGCGGTGAAACTGCGGCTCTGCTGGTTCTGCTGTTTGCTGGCCGTGTACGCCGTCGAAAGGCTCTCCACCTGCTTGCGCAACGCTTCCAGCTCGGCATCCTTCTGGGACAGTAAACTTTCCTGCTCCCGGATCTCTTTTCGTCCAGTGTTACCTTTTCGCCGGGGATGGCTGTTTCATCAAAGGAGCGCTCCACATAGTCCGTGCCGTAGCAGTAATCCACCCACTGGATGAAATCGAACAGCCCCCGCAGGCTGAACACTGCATCCGCCGCCGACACGCTGTGCCCCGTATGTACCGCCAGATTGCCCGCCTTCACGATGCTGGGCAGCACGCTCCACACATTGCGGTCCACCGCGAACCGGAAACTCGGCTCGTGCAACAAGGATTGCAGGTTGTCCTTGTAGGGCATCGTGATGGTTTTGTCTGCCGCATACACCCACTTCACCGCCAGCTCCAACGCCTTCCGGCACCCCACCGCGCACATCGCCGGGGAGGTGGAGAACACTTTCTCGGCCTCGATGGCAGAATTGGCGAAGAGGGAGTATTCGGGGCGGGTGGAGAGATAGGAGAAGTTGGACATGGGAGGGCTCCTTTCTGAAAATTGTTTTTAGTGAGTAAATACATCATCCAGCATGGCGTTAACATCTTCGTCCTTTGCTGTTTTCTCATTTATCATATCATCAAGTATTCTTTTCACATCCGAAGCTCCTAATCCGACAGATATTCCCGTATTATTAGGTTCACGAGCAACGTCAGTCCTTAGGTTCATAGAAAATATGTCGTGGTTGACATCAATATGTATTCTATTTTCCAAAGACTTTCTTTTTTCTTCTGGAACATCTCCATACAAAAACAGTTTAGAACGTATTTCCTTAACTATTCTGTTCCACCGAAACGGGAATTTTGCGCCAGCTCTATGCTGTAGAATGATTAAATGGTTCCCAGTACTTCTTTGTAGCCAATCCATCACCAGTTTCCACCATATTTTATCCGTCGAGCCAATGGACATTCCATAAACGCAGATAATATCACTTCCGTTTATAATGCGTACCGCATTATTGTCAAAGTTCATTCGGATAATTTGATTTTGCAAAGGTTTAACAATTTCCTCTGTTATATCTATATCTTCAGAGAATGATTTGTTCTTTATTTGTTCTATATCGTTCACTCCCATTATCATGTCATGATCTGTAAATCCATGCACATGAATAATATCCCTGATGTATCCTTTTATTTCCGCATCATAATTGGGTTTATGCTTGAGAATTTCCAAGCAGTCATTTAGGCACAGCGTATAATTAAACGATATAAAATTAAATTCAGCTCTATTTCCATCTATTCTATTTATGAGCGCTTCTTTATCTGCCGGTCGAATATTATAATAAGAGGTCAGTGCTTCCTTCATCCTTTTTATAATTAAATCGATTTTGAAGGATCAAAATTATTTTCCTCTTGGCTTAAATATTCTGAGAACGATTCTACAAAATCCTCAAAAAAGGCCAAGTAGTCTTCAGCATCATCTATTCTGCCTGCATATTCACCAAACGCTTCTTCAAAATCCGACCAATTTTCATAATTTTCTTCTAGTTCCGATTTAAATTTCCTTACTTCCGGAGAATCTTTCGAGTTTGGTTTACAGTACACTTTATAGAAATCCGAATAGGCCGTCCTTAATCCAATCCCTAAATCAAAACCATTTCCAATCATAAAAGTAACATTCATCTTTATTGTTTTTCCCTTCCATTTCACATATTCATATGACGGTAGTAACTCCTTCCGTCACGGCTGCGCCGTGCCACCTTCCTCAAAGAGGAAGGCTTTTGCCTTGCGGCCACGTTAAGGCTCCCTCTCTGAGGGGGCTGTCGCCGTAGGCGACTGGGGGAGTTACCCAAAATATTCCTGCATCAGCGCCTTTTTCATCAATTCCAACTTTTCAAGGCTCTGCTGTACAGTCTGCTTCTGCTGGTCTACACGCTCCACAAAAGCGGCGAACTGATTTTGAAACGGAATTGAAGGAACAATAAACTCTTCTTTGCCCAGCGCACTTGCCGTTACGGCCATTTTCACGCCACTTCCATTAGCTTGTGCTTCATGTTGCTTTAGCTTTTCTTGTAGTAAGAAGTCAAAGAAAACTCGGTTGTAAATAGAATCCTTCACACGAATTTTCATAATGGATGGGTGCATAATGCCTAACGGCGCATTTAAGGGGACAATATAGGTTTCGCCTATTGTTCCTCGACAACTAACAATAATATCGCCACCATGAATTGAAAATCGTTTAAGTTCTTCATATTTCGGTTTGTCTATATACCGAGTTTCGACATCCATAGTTTTGCGAATAGCATGCTTTTGTTCATATACCATGCAGTAACCATTTTCTTTGGAAACAAAGTTTTCATTTTTCAAACTACTGCCAAAAGGCCCAATGAACATTTCTTCAACATTTTGGCTCAGCGGTTCTTTATTAAATGCCTGTTCATCCCCAAACATCTCCACAAACCGTGCCTTTACCAGTTCGTCCAGTTTGGCAAGCTGCTGCTTACGGAGCGAAATCAACTGCTCTAGCTTCTTGAATTTTTCTGCAATTTCTTTTTGCTGGTTTACTTCAGGTAACGGAATCTCAATATTTTCAACGATGGATTTAGAAATTTTCTTTAAAAGTTGCGCCACGTCCCAATGAATTGAGATAGTCTGTTTTTGATTTCAAGAAAAAATAGAGGTATTCATTATAAATCGCATCTGAGCAAATAAGGTTCTTAAATCCTTGATTGCAACACATTTTTACAACCGGCAATTGCGGTTTTGCCAATCGGCGCACGAGACGATAAAATGACTGTTCCTGTCGGCAGATAAGACAATCCTGTTTTTTCTTTTCCCTCTTCAGTAATGTGCCGAACTGAATCCATAATGTAAAAAGTATCTTCGTTCAATTCAGCAGGTGTTATCCATTTGATGTTGCCATCCCAGTAGGACGTAACAGATGTTTTTGGTGTCGAACCAGATACAATAGTACAAACCTCTCCCAACTTCGCCATCACACCATCTCCTCCAACTCTGCTAGACCCTTGGTGATCTCCATTTCCAGCTCATGCAGGTCGGCCAGAATTTCCGTGGTCGAGGGATACTCCACCGGCACATACTCGGTCTCTTTGTACTTATTGATGGATAAATCGTACCCGTTGGCGGCAATTTCTTCTTTGGGCACAAAGAAGCTCTGCTCGGTGCGCTTGCGGTCGGCTTCGGCATCAAGGTTCTGGAACCGGGCGATGATGTCCGGGATGTCGTTTTCCTTCACCTCGGTGCGCTTGTCGTCCAGCGAGAGGCCGTCGGCTTTCATATCGTAGAACCACACCTTATCGGTGCCGCCCGCGCCGGTTTTGGTAAATACCAGCACCGCCGTGGACACGCCTGCGTAGGGCTTGAACACGCCGGAGGGCATGGAAATGACCGCCCGCAGCTGATGGTTTTCAATCAGTTCCTTTCGGATGCTCTGGTGCGCCTTGCTGGAACCGAACAGCACGCCGTCCGGCACGATGCAGGCGCAGCGTCCGCCGGTTTTGAGCATCCGCAGGAAGAGCGCAAGGAAAAGCAATTCTGTTTTTTTGGTGTTGGTGACAGCCTTCAGGTCGTCGTTGATGCTCTCGGCATCCACAGTGCCCTTGAACGGCGGGTTCGCAAGGCAAACGGTATACTTGCTGCAAATGGAGTTTTGCTTCGACACGCTGTCCTTGTAGTCGATCTCCGGGTTCGTGATGGAGTGGAGCATCAGGTTCATGGCCGAAATGCGCAGCATGGTGCGGTCCGTGTCAAAGCCGGTGAACATCGGGCCGGCAAAATGCTGCCACTGCTCCGGGGTCATGCTGTCCTCGTAGTGGGCGCGGAGGTACTGCGCACTGGACACCAGAAAGCCCGCCGTGCCGCAGGCGGGGTCGCAGATGAAGTCGTCCGGCGTGGGCTGCACCAGTTCCACCATCATGTCGCGGATGTGCTTGGGCGTGCGGAACTGGCCGTTCTGCCCTGCGGTTGCCAGCTTGCCCAGCATATACTCATACAGGTCGCCCTGCATATCAAGGTCGGCAATGTCGTGGGTGTAAAGATCCTCCAGCCCGGTGATGATCTTTTGCAGCACCTGCGGCGTGGGGATCAGGAACATGGCATCGTCCATATACCGCGCAAAGGCGGTGTTACCCTCGTCCGGGCGGGTGGGGTCGTCTGCGATCTCCACCAGCTCGCCGTTTGCATCAAAGTCCGGCAGACGGCCATATTTCATCTTTTTGATGGCAGGGAACACCCGCTGCTGCATGGTCAGGAAAATTTCGCGGGAATCTTTATCCTTGAAGCGGCTCCACCGCATAGACTGTCCTGCCGCGCTGGCCGGGAAGATGTGCTCCATCTTTTCGCCCGCCATGTTCTCAAAATCTTCGGTGGCAAGCTCTTTCTCGTCCAGTGACCGGATGAACATGAGATAGGTCAGCTGTTCAATGACGGTCAGCGGTTGGTGATGCCGCCTGCCCAAATGTCCGTCCAGATTTTGTCTACCTTATTTTTAATGGCTCCTGTTACCATGCGTTCCTCCTGAATGTTTGCCAATCGCAAACGCTTTTGCATCTCGATTTTTGGTGATAATATCACAATTTTTATTATAGCAGTGTACGATTATATTTTCAATGTAGAGCGTTTATCGTAAGTGCTTTCTTGATCGCAAGGCAAAAAAATTAGTGGAACGTTAAAACAGC
>ENA-OQAJ01000018-OQAJ01000018.1-human-gut-metagenome-genome-assembly--contig:-NODE-18-length-39231-cov-4.125409_pt1 | contig 39231 bp, 35 predicted proteins | sample MGYA00242736_ERZ504529 | MGnify/ENA primary metagenome ERZ504529 (study PRJEB26092, sample SAMD00036275) | human gut metagenome | host: Homo sapiens | study: EMG produced TPA metagenomics assembly of...
TATTTACGACGGTGAGACACGGAGACTTTCGAACGAAAAGCGTACGAAAACTGGCTTCCTGGAAGGATTCTTCCCAAGGAAGCACAGCCCTGCTCATCGAGGGCGCGCGACGCGTCGGGAAAAGCACCATCGCGGAGGAATTCGGACGACGGAACTATGCGTCGTATATGCTCGTCGACTTCTCGAAAGCCGTTGCAAATGATTTTGTTTTAGCTTGTCGCTAAAGCGAAGTCATCTGCATGGCCTCGTTGCCGAGACCAGCTCCAAGACTCACGCGACTCTCGCCGCCGCTTGGTTCGCGCTTCGCCGGATGCCGCATTGTCCCGCCTTTTGGGTGGGCCTGTCTTACGCTTCCTCCACGCGCGTTAACGTCTCCGGGGCACTCCCGACGACTTGGATGTTGATGGCCGCGTTCAGGTCGCGGTCCATGTCAAGCCCGCACTTGCCGCAATGGTAGACGCGCTCGGACAGGGGCAGCTTGGCTTTCACCGTCCCGCAGTTCGAGCAGGTCTTCGAGCTTGGATACCAACGGTCGATGACGTGAAGCCTCGCGCCGGTGCGTGCGGTCTTGTAGGTCAGTAGGCGTCGGAACTCCGCGAACGCGGCATCCTGAATCGATTGGGCGAGCCCGTGGTTTCCCACCATGCCCGCCACGTTCAAGTCCTCGATGCTGATGTCCGCGTAGGTATGGGCGAGCATGGCGGTGGTCTTGTTGAGCACGTCCGAACGCAGGTTCGCCACCCGTGCGTATAGTCGGGCGACCCGCGCTCCCGCCTTGCGGCGGCGGTTGGAGCCTTTCCGTTTGCGGCTCAGATTCCGTTGGGCTTTCTTCAACCGTCTGAGGTTCGATTTGAGTGCGTGCGGGTTGTGTATCACGGTGCCGTCCGACAATGTGGCGAGCTCCTTCACACCCAAGTCGATGCCGACGCTCCCGCCTTTCGGCGGCGATGGAATCGGCAGGTCGGCGCGTTCGACGGTCAGGCTGGCCTGCCAGCGTCCACCACGCTTGGATACGCTCATGCGCAGCACCTTCGCGCCGTTCACTCGCTTGGACACGTTCTCCATGCAGTGCACGCGGCCTATCTTCGGGAGCCGCAGCGCATGAGGGTCACAGTCAATGAGACCAAACGAGCCCGTCGTGTACGCGAATCTGGGAACCGCCTTGTCCTTGGATTTGAAGCGTGGGAAGCCCATCCTGCGACCTTTCCGCCGCCCCTTGCGGGACTTGGAGAAGTTCCTCAGCGCGTCGGCCAATGATTCGAGGCCGCTGTTGTACGCCTCCTTGCTGTTCTCAGGCCACCATGGTTCTCCCGTGGTCTCGTCCACCGCCAGACCGTTTTTGGCTTGGTTCCACCACCTGCGCAAGGCATAGTACGACCATTCGGGGGTATCGCCGCGTTCGAGCACGTCCTTGACGTGCGCCAGCCCATTGTTGTAGGCGAATCGCGCCGCCCCGGCGTGCGATTCCAACAATCGTTCCTGCCGTGGAGTCGGGTCGAGCGCCACCTTGACCGCCTCAAGCATCGCGCGCCGCCTTCAACGCCGCGTCCGTCTTGCGCTTGGCCGCGCGACGCCCGTACAGCCGGGCGCAGAACGAGGTCAGCACCTCGGTCATGTCGCGCACCAAATCGTCATCCAGCTCCGTGTCATCCACCACGATGATTCGGCGTCCCTGCGCCTTCAGCGCGCTCTCCACCAGTCCCGCGTTCATGCGGGCGAGCCTGTCCCTGTGCTCCACGATCAGCGTGTCCACGGTCGGGTCGGACAATAGCCGGTTGAGCTTGCGCCGCCTGTCGTTCATGCCGGAACCCGTCTCTGTGACGATTTCCGGCTTCTCCACTCCCATACCAAGGGCGAACGCCTTCAACCGGTCGGCCTGACGTGTCAGATCGTCCTTTTGGTCAGACGAGCTGACACGCGCGTAACACACCGTCCTGCCGTTCGCCGTGGGGGTGACGGGTCGGTTCTCGTATTTCGGGTCGTGGATGATTATCGTGCCCGTGCTCATGCGCTCGAATGGGACGGGCATGCGGTTCTCTCGGCACCACTGCCATACCGTCTGCTCGTTGAAACCCTCTCGTTTCGCCCATTCCCTGACACGCATGACTCAAGTATATCATACGAAAACAATCGAAAGCAAGCAATTAAGTTAACTGGTTGCAACCCCCGATGACGTGCGGACTACTTCGTCGACCTGCGCAGCGACCGCGACGACCCGTCGAACCGTATGGAGATCGACTTCCTCATTGTCGAACCGTATGAGAACGCGGCGATGAAGTACAGGGTCAGCCCCATCGAGGTCAAGTCATCGAAACGCTACCGCACGGTCTCGCTGGACAAGTTCAAGACGAAATTCGACAAGAAGGTCGGCACCAGATACGTGCTGCATCCGAAACCGCTGGTCGTGGAAAATGATGTGGTCAAGCTGCCGATCTACATGGCAGGACTGCTATAGAAGGCTTCACGCAGACAGCGCTTTTTAGTGCACTACCAGCGAATGACGCCCAACACTTGCGAGCGCATATGTTGTCCACCTTGAACACATCTGTTTGCTGCCCGTCACCCAGTTAACCTTCCAGCTACCTTTCAGACATCTACGAGATACCCGTTCGTCCACAGCTGAACACTAAAATGTATCCGGTTTAATTGCACAGAGCCCCTAATTATAAGGGGCTATCTTGTTGAAGGATGCGACGATGCCTATTTTTTCGCCTGACCGTCACGCTTGTGCACCTTCATACGTAAAACTTACTAAGCAGCCGATTGCGGGTGGAACATATCGCCCTCTTGCGAATGACGAAGACAGCAACGCTTGCGCCCCATCCGCCCTTTCAGGCCACCACAGTTCAAGGCTGTATACGCAGAAATCAGCAATTCGCGCCATCTCCGATAACACAAGCGTTTTCATTCCCAAAGTCGATGCGCCCCATCTGCCAAAAACGACTGACGACAAGTCCATTAACGAAGCTGCGAACAACAGTACCCATCCAGCCCCCCTATCTGCTGAAATTCAGCTCACGCAAACTGACAAACATCCTCTGATGCAGGCTGTTAAAGTCTGTAAGCAAGCAGCACACACCACAGCAAAAGCGCTATCCGCAACAGGGCACGCAGTCGCAAAAGCTGTCAACGCCACCGGCCACGCCATCCGCACAACTGCCACGGCAGTAAAAACCGCATGGCATACTTTTATTAATTTCAAAGCCGTTCAACTCATCATCAAATTCTTCAAGAAGGCACACGGCCTGTGGAGGAAACGCATGAAGTTCTCCTATGCGTTCTACGCCATTGTCTTTCTGCTGCTCACCACAACCGAAACCCTCTTCATGAAATGGACCGTAATAACTGAACCTACATACGATCCCGGAATCAAGGTTTCCAATCATAAGAAGCTTGTCGAAGGCGCAGTTGGGCAGCTCACTAAACATGTGACAAATATGTGGCTGACTGACCACAATCACCTTTTCATTCTTAATTTTGTCGGACTAGCCTTAATTTATTTAGTTCTTATTTTTGTGCTTAACAGATTCTGGCTTGCCACACTTGTTTTCGGTGTCTCCATCACAGCCTTTGGAGTTGCCAATAAAATCAAGATGGAAGTTCGGACTGAACCGATTCTCCCCGCCGATTTCTCTTTTATTTCAGGTGGCAACACGGGAAACATCATGTCTTTCGTACCTGAAGATAGACAAGCTTTTGTGAACGGCGCCGTATCACTTGTCACTTGGTTCGCGATTATTTGCATTGCTTTTTTCATATTAGATCGTCGCCGCAAATTCATTTACTGTTCTTTCCTTCACCCCATTGCAAGTTTCAAGAATGTTATCGGAAACCTCACTCGCATAGCCGCAGCGGTCCTCAGCGTAGTCCTTTTGGTCTCATTTACCTGGAATCTCACCGTTCCGGAATCTTCAGTATATGCATGGGCAAAAGATCAAGGATACAAGCCACAATTATTTAGCACTATTTATGACGCTCAAACTAACGGACCTACAACCACATTCTTGAGTCTTACCAACGTCAAGATTATGAATAAGCCGGAAGAGTACAGTAAAGAAACTATGGCGAAAATTGCGGATCGTTATAAATCCACAGCCCAATCTATCAACAACGATCGGTCCAATCGTCTCACCGACAGCACTGTCATCATGATCCTGTCTGAGTCTTTCTCAGATCCGCTGCGCGCACCTCGCGTCTCCTACAGTATTGACCCAATGCCCAACATTCGCGCGCTTAAAGAACAGACCACTTCCGGTCTGATGCTATCTCCCGGATATGGCGGCGGCACCGCCAATATCGAGTACCAAGAAATCACAGGAATGAGTCTCTCCAATTTCAGCGATTCAATGACCGTCCCTTATCAGCAGCTCGTGCCAAACCAGAAGAACCCATATGCTTTCAACCAGATTTGGACACAACGTTATGGCAAGGAATCCGCTAGCGCAGTACATCCATATGCTCAGAACATGTACCTGCGCCATGTTGATTATCAGAAATTTGGTTTTGACTACCTATATACCGACGATAGTAAGGTACGAGCTCCCCACCAAGACCATATCGACAGTAATCCGTACATCAGCGACAGCTCGGCTTATCAGGATATCGTCGATCTCATCAAAGACGATAAGTCAGGAACTCCGCAATTCCTGCAACTGGTTACCATGCAAAATCACACGCCCTATAACGATTGGTATGAAGACAACGAATTCAAGGAAGCCAACACTTCAACAGAACTCTCCGGCTGGGAAAGAGACAACAGCGATACATACGCCAAGGGAGTGAATTATACTGACACGGCAACAGCAGATTTCCTGAACAAACTAAATGAGATTGATCAGCCCATTACTGTTGTCTTCTATGGAGATCATCTTCCCAGGAATTTATCCAAATTCGTTTGACGATTCAAACAATGATTTGCCATTGCATGAGACTGACTATTTTATTTGGTCAAATGCCGCATCACCCTCGTCTGGCACAAAATTAGATCCGGCGATTTCTTCATTTACTTCACCAAATTATTTTATGGCACTCGCTGCCGAGCATATGAACGCTAAAGTGACTCCTTACCTTGCGTTGCTCACCGGATTGTACGAACAGGTTCCGGCAATAGGTAGAGTGTCATTCACTAAAAAGTGGAATCAAAAAGGCACTACCACCTATCTTGATGCCAGCGGAAACATTATGTCCTCAGCGGACCTCTCCAAAGATGCGAAACAGCTTTGAATGACTACAAGCTGGCTCAATACGATATGACAGCAGGAAAGAACTATCTTGCATCAACCGATTTCACCAAGGAATTGTAGTCACTTTACCGTTATCCAGTAGCCTTCTACTTTTCCGGAATACCCTCTTTCCAGTCCAATGGGACCATCCTTGGGTATCTTCACAATACCCAAGGCACGATTCCTGCTATCGTGAGACGATTTAACCTCAGAATCCGGCGACATGGACTTTACCGTGATAGATCCAGCATTGTCACCGTCAAACTGTAACCCAAGATACTCAACAGAGTTCGAGTTCTTCACAGTCACCTGATCTTTTGAAAGAGAAACATCAGTGGGCGTGATAGACAACACTTCACGAACTCCATCCACTGGATTCACACTGCCCCATAGCAATCCGCCAAAATAGTATAGGTGAAGTGAGTCCTGATATTTCATTGCTTTCTTATATGAATCAAAAACGTACAAGGTTTCTTTTTCAAAAGCCCCGGAATCCATTTCCGTTTCTTTCTGTTTCTTGTAACTTTCAATCGCTTCAGTATCACGACGCGAATAATAAAAATCATTTATCGTAATACCTCTATCTATGATTTCTTCCGCAATATCGTAATACGCTTGGAACTTCAGCTGTCCATCGCTGAAAATCATCACATGCTTCTTCCCCTCAAGCATCGAATCTAAATCTTCCGTCTTAATCCAAGCGGAATAAGTTTGCTGTCTATTTTTGTACAGTTCAGTTCGATTCTGCAACATCGGAGAAAGATCAGAAATCTGCAACAACAAACATGTGACAGTGAGGAGCGCTGCCACTTTAGAGGTAAATGTCCTATAGACCACAACAAGTGTTGCGATGACAACCAAGTCCCAAACGCCCCACATGAAACGCCCCGTGGAACGAAAAATGCCATAAATTTTCAGGAAGAAATCCGGATAAGGAATATGGAGTAATGTGCGATCATTCAACGTAATATCAGTGCCGAAAGAAGCGACTAAAAGCAACACGCCTGCACAACATATGTAGATAATCTCCACACGCAGCGCATTCCATTGCTCTTTAATCCACTGACCACCTTTTGCGAGAACCCCCGCGATGGCTATGATCAACAGCAACATAAGCCCCAGCCCCAGATACGAGTAGCCCTCGTATTGGCCAAGTTCCGCCACAGGCTTAGTCTTCATGAACTTAGACCAACCGGTCAAGTACAGGCCAGTTTCCAAAGGATTAAAGAGAGCGTTCAGGTTAGCTCCAAGATGTCCTAAACCGCCGCCATTAACGCTGGTGCTACCAATATGGTAGAAACCACCGTAAATATAAAAGGCAGAATGGCTCCAACCAACGAAGCCCCGAATTCCGAAACCCCCACCAATACCGTCTTCTTAACCGCAGCGATATAGATCGACTCAATCAACATCAGGATGCCAATAATCGGCACGTAATACATATTGACTGATATCGCCAGGAAGAAAAGCAATCCCCAAAGAACAACATGTTTCACAGGAGATCTTCTCTCACTGTTAGTTACAATCAGTAAAATTCCTAGCAAAATAACCCAATTCGCGGCAAGCGCAGTGTGTGTATACAGTCGCTGAATGGAAAAAAGTTGTCAACGCAAAAAAACGCTGACGAAAAAGCAGAAAAACAGACGCTGTCGGTCAGTCGGAAAATAATGCGAGCTCCCACTGCACCATTCAGCATGAAGCAGCACAAACCCCATATCCCAAAGAACTGGAATATCGCAGGCAAGGCAGGACTGAGCACCTTGAAGATTACATCAAAAAGAGGCACCGAATCAATGTACATAATCGGAGTCAAACTCGGATCAGCAACCCCATCCATCAAACCAATCGGCCAATGCCAAGCAGAAGCTCTATAGAACTTCCACCCGTAGTATGACTGTGCAAAATCTCCAGTAGCATTTCTGATCCAGTCGTCATATGTAATGTCAAGAATGGCAACACCATATATCCCTATGAAAAAGAGTCCGCCAATAATCGCCCCCAGCAGGGTAGACACGACAGACGGTCGAACCCGCAGCCCTTTGAGACTAAAAGCCTTCATCTTTTCATTAATTGAATTTCGAACAACGCTGGTTTCCATACAAAAACTCTCTTTGAATCTTCTCATTCATCAGTGATTTCGCTAATTAAAACTTCGTTTCAATGCAATAGCGCGGGCGACGCTTAGACTCAAGATATATCTTCCCCACATACTCTCCTACAATGCCGAGGGACAACATGAGGAAACCTCCAATAAGCCACAATGAACACATCATGGATCCCCAACCAACCACCGCATGGTTAGTGAAAACAGACGCAATAACGTAAACCAGCATCGCCAAGCCAACTAGAATCGACAGAACACCAATGGATGTGACAAGTTTCAAAGGCTTCGTGGAAAAAGAGGTGATGCCCTCAATGGCGAAGGCGATCATCTTTTTCAGTGGGTATTTCGATTCTCCAGCCTCACGAACGCCCCGTTCGTAATATACCTTCCCTGTTTTAAATCCCAAGGTCGGAACAATACCACGTAGAAAAAGATTCACCTCGTTGTACTCCGAAAGGGCTTCAAGCGACGCACGGCCCATCAATCGGTAATCTGCATGGTTAGGGACCGTCTCCGCCCCCATCCACGCGAATATTGAATAAAACAGCTCCGCGGTATTACGCTTGAACCACGTATCTTTCTCTCTGGACGATCTGACACCATAGACGATTTCACAGTGGTGCTCGGAAAACTGCTTAATCATTTCATCTGCAGCATTTACATCATCTTGAAGGTCGGCATCCATGGAGATGGCGGCATCGCATCCAGCCTTATAAGCCTCCATAAGACCAGCATAGAGAGCATTCTGGTGCCCTCTGTTATGGGCAAGTTTCACTCCCCCAAATAGAGAACCATTCATATTGTGGAGTTTCTCAATAAGCTCCCATGTGCCATCTTTCGAACCGTCGTCTACAAAAAGGATTCTGCTCTGCTCACTGATTTTCGATGCTGCAACCAACTGACTTATCTTCTGATGTAGCACTTCTGCAGTATGTTCCAAACCTTCAACTTCGTTGTAGCAAGGTAACACAAAGTAGATAATTGGCAAAGATTCAACGTCCACAGGATCCAAAAACTTCGCATACTCACTTGTCATAGCTAGATACTCTAATAGAGGCTAGAGTCATCATTCATGAGCATTAGTTGAGAATGGATCTCAACTAGTCAAATTAGTTTCCGGAAAGGTCTGATTCATGAAAATCGCGGTTGCAGGCACTGGTTACGTTGGATTGTCTGTCGCCTTGCTGCTTGCTCAGCATAATGAGGTTCATGCTTTGGACATTGTTCCGGAGAAAGTTGAGCTTCTAAACAACGGCAAGAGCCCGATTGTGGATGCTGTGATTACTGATTTTCTGGAGAAGAACACCTCCGGAGAGCGCCCTCTTGACTTCCATGCGACTGTTGATCCGGAAGAAGCATATTCCGATGCCGATTTCGCAGTGATTGCAACGCCTACGAACTATGACGAGAAGAAGAATTATTTTGATACTTCCAGTGTGGAAGCTGCGATTTCCGCAGTACGAAAGTATGCGCCGGAAGCGTGGATCATTATTAATCTACGATCTCTCGGATACACGCGGCAGCTACGCGACCGTTTGAACGATGATCATATTCTGTTTCCCGGAATTCCTTCGTGAAGGTCACGCTCTTTTTGACAACTTGCACCCCAGCCGTATTGTTGTCGGTGCTCCGCAGGTGACGCACGTTCCGTAGAGGCCGCACGTACTTTTGTGGATCTTCTGGCCCAAGGAGCAGCCCCCGAAGAACGCTCTCGAGTCAATCATGATGGCAGTACAGGCATTCCAGAACTGGTGGCGGGCACTACCGAGGCCGAAGCCATCAAACTGTTTGCCAACACGTATCTTGCGTTGCGTGTGGCTTATTTCAATGAGCTTGACACTTATGCTGAAAGCCGCGGACTGAACACTCGCGAAATCATTGACGGCGTTTGCCTTGATCCGCGCATCGGCGACGGTTACAACAATCCAAGCTTCGGATACGGCGGTTACTGCCTGCCAAAGGACACCAAGCAGTTGCTCGCCAACTATGACCAGGTTCCGCAAAATTTGATCGAGGCAATTGTGGATGCTAACCGTACCCGTAAAGACTTTATCGCCGACGAAATTCTTGACAGGGTTAAAGATATTAGCAATCCTGTTGTCGGCATCTACCGCCTGACCATGAAATCCGGTTCCGACAACTTCCGTCAGTCTGCGATTCAAGGTGTTATGAAACGGCTTAAGGCAGAGGGCGTTACCGTGGTCGTATATGAGCCAACTCTGAACGCCGCTGACTTCTTCGGTAGCGAAGTAACTCATGCTTTTGATTCGTTCGCGGAGCGTGCTGACATCATCGTCGCCAACCGTTGGAATGATGCACTAAGCGAAGTGTCTAACAAGGTCTTTACTCGAGATTTGTTCCGTCGAGACTAAATAAGATTCAATTCATTCTTACTTACGTCATATGTTTTCTAAGAAAAGCTCCACAAGTCAAGTCGCACGCTTGCATATCTCCCTGCTGATCGCAAGTTTTCTCATTTATTTGGGAGGTCAGATATGGCAATGTGTATCTTGGCCACCGTTTTACAGCTTTGACGAGACTCTCGAGATTGATTACGTCTACCAGCTTTCGCAGGGGCATCTCCCTACGTTCTTCGGAGGCGCTGAGTTCAATCCACTGGATTTACAATATCCATACGACGTGCAATGGAGATATCAGCATCCACCATTGTTTTATCTTGTGCAAGTTCCGGCTTTTCTTCTGACAGACACTTTACATCATCCCATCCGTGGTATTTGGGCAATGCGCTTCGTCGAGACGGTACTTGGCATACTGGCAATTATCGCCTCATCATGGTCGCACGTAAAGTCATCGGTAAACCTTTCGCCGTCACCGCAATGGTACCTGTAATCGTTGCGTCAAACCGATGCTTTCCTTCGGCCGTTCTCAATTACACATTGGCATCACTTTGGGTCATATTGCTGATTGGTATGACTGCTTCACTAATCCGTACAACGCCGAATGGTTTCAGTGGAAAACAACTCTTCGTATGGTCATTTCTTGTTGCATTAGCCCCGTTGACCCGCACTTCCACCATTCCAATCATGTGTTTATGCGGATTGATGGTGATTATTCATCTCGTGCTTTCCAAGTGCAGAACACTTCGCATCTGGCTTACCAGTGTCATTCTTCCTTTGCTACTCGCCATCGTTAGTTCGGTATGGTTTTATATTCGGCTTTATCGCCTTTCTGGATCATTTACCGGAACGCAACCGGAGTGGTCAAGTACCCATTTAGGACGCAACACCCATCTGAATTTCACTCAAGCTCTTTTCGATAAAGATTTCTACATTTCCTCTTTTGCACAATATCAGAATTCCTCTGTAACTGGCTTGCGCTATGGATGGCTGTTGGTAATTGCGTTGACATTTCTTCCTCTATTCTTTGGATTTGTGGCATGTATCGTCACCCTATTCAAGAAACGTCACTTTAGACAAACTTTCCAGTCTGACGCATCCATTTTCATCATGCTTGTCCTTGCTTTGGCTGGAACAACCTTCCAGCAGCTCTTGTTCTTCAAGCAAGGAGGCAACCCTAACGCCGTCTATTTCAGTCTATCTCCATCGTGTTTGCCTTATTCATCGCTTACGGATTTTCACTGTTTCCACGATGGTGGGCTGCAGCTCTATCGATATGGCTAGCACTAAGAGGATTTGCATTTGCCCTTGAGATACACATTCGCTGGCCGTTCTCTTCTGAAGGCACTATGGCAGGCGCTTCGCAATATTGGGTATGGCTCACCCTTGCAGGCATCATCACAGTATGTCTCGGCACTTTCATAGCCATTATCGCTTCGGCCAAAGGAAGGAAGTTCTCTCCATTACCTCTAACAGCATTTGGAATCGCAACTGAATAGTAAGCTGGTCAGTATGGCTGAAGAGACGTTTATTCCCAAGAACATCATTGTGACTGGTGGCTGTGGTTTCATCGGGTCGAATTTCGTGCATTACGTGGTGGATCATCATCCGGACGTGCATGTGACCGTGCTGGACAAGCTCACCTATGCGGGCAATCCGGAGAACATCGCGGGCCTGCCCGAGGATCGTGTGGAGCTGGTCGTGGGCGACATCTGCGACGCTGACCTGCTCGACAAAATCGCGCCGGGGCATGACGCGATCGTGCATTACGCGGCCGAGTCCCACAACGACAATTCCATCGCGGATCCAGAGCCGTTCCTGAGGACGAACGTGGAGGGCACGTTCCGCCTGCTCGAGGCGGTCAGGAAGTATGGGATCCGCTACCACCACGTGAGCACGGACGAGGTGTATGGCGACCTCGCTTTGGATGATCCGGCCAGGTTCACGGAGTCCACCCCGTACCATCCGTCCAGCCCGTACTCGAGCACGAAGGCCGCGTCCGACATGCTGGTGCGCGCGTGGACCCGCACGTACGGCCTGAGGACCACAATTTCCAACTGCTCGAACAACTACGGCCCGTACCAGCATGTGGAGAAGTTCATCCCCCGCCAGATCACGAACATCCTCGAGGGCGAGAGGCCGAAGCTGTACGGCAGGGGCGAGAACGTACGCGACTGGATCCACACCGAGGACCATTCCAGCGGCGTGTGGACGATCCTGACCAAGGGAAGGATCGGCGAGACCTACCTGATCGGCGCGGACGGCGAGAGGAACAACATCACCGTGCTTCGCATGATTCTGAAGATGATGGGACAGAGCGAGGACGCGTTCGACTGGGTGAAGGACCGTCCGGGCCACGACCGTCGATACGCGATCGATTCCACGAAACTGCGGACCGAGTTGGGTTGGACGCCCACGCACACGGACTTCGAGTCCGGCCTGAAACAGACCATCGACTGGTACACGGACAACCGCTCCTGGTGGGAGCCGGCCAAGGCCGCCACTGAAGCCAGGTACAAGCAGCAGGGCCAGTAAGACACATACGAGAACGGTCACACCCCAAAGGGCGTGGTCCCATGATGATTCCCATCTACGGCAAAGGATTTACGAGGGTATGGATTTCGAGAAGGATTTGAGGGTCGAGGAGACGAACATCCCGGGCCTGATCGTGTTCGACCTGCCGGTGCACGGCGACAACCGTGGCTGGTTCAAGGAGAACTGGCAGCGGGCGAAGATGACCGAGCTCGGCCTGCCGGATTTCGGTCCGGTGCAGAACAACGTCAGCTTCAATGCGAAGAAGGGCGTGACGCGAGGCATCCACGCGGAACCGTGGGACAAGTACATCTCGATCGCCACGGGCTCCGTGTTCGGCGCGTGGGTGGACCTGCGTCCGGGCGAATCCTTCGGCCAGGTGTACACGACCGTATTGGATCCGTCGAAGGCGATCTACGTGCCGCGTGGCGTGGGCAACAGCTTCCAGGCTTTGGAGGACGGCACCGCGTACACGTATCTCGTGAACGCGCATTGGAGCCTCGAGCAGAAGAAGACCTACACCTTCGTGAACCTCGCGGATCCGGATCTGGGCATCCAGTGGCCGATCCCGTTGGAGGAGTCCGAACGATCCGAGGCCGACCTGCACCATCCGATGCTCAGGGACGCGAAGCCGATGGCGCCGCGCCGCACGATGGTCACCGGCTGCAACGGCCAGCTCGGCCACGCCATCCGCGACTACGTGGAGGAGCACGGCCTCGAGGGCTTCGAGTTCAACGACATCGACACGTTCGACTTCTCCGACCCGGCACAGTACGGCCGGTTCGACTGGAGCCTGTACGGCACGATCATCAACGCGGGCGCGTACACCGCGGTCGACAGGGCCGAGACCCCGGAGGGGCGCGTGCTGGCGTGGAAGGCGAACGCGCAGGGACCCGCCCTGCTGGCGCGCGTGTGCGCGGAGCACAACATCACCCTGGTGCACGTGTCGAGCGATTACGTGTTCGACGGGACCGCCGAATTGCATGACGAGGAGGAGGCGTTCGCGCCGTTGGGCGTGTACGGCCAGTCGAAGGCCGCCGGGGACATCGCGGTCGCGAATTGCCCGCGTCATTATATCCTGCGTTCGAGCTGGGTGATCGGCGAGGGTCATAACTTCGTAAAGACCATGATGATGCTGTCCAACCGCGTCGCCGACCCCGGGGACGGTCTGAACGAGGTGACGGTGGTGGACGACCAGTACGGCCGCCTCACGTTCACTTCGGATATGGCGGACGCGATCTTCCACCTGTTGGATTCCGGTGCCGGGTACGGCACGTACGACCTGACCGGTTCCGGCAGGGTGGAGAGCTGGGCCGGCATCGCCAAGGCGGTGTTCGACCTGACGAACGGCAACGGGGACAGGGTACGCCCGATCCCGACCGAAGAGTATTTCGCGAACGCGAAGGATCCGGTCAGCCCGCGCCCGACCCATTCCGCCCTGGACCTCAAGAAGATCGAGGCGACGGGATACCCCGCGCTGGACTGGGAGGAATCGTTAAAGAAGTACGTCGCCAAGGAACTGGCCGAGTGATTCAGGGGGAAGAAACCTCCCGATAATGCGATGAAACCGCGTGACTCCTCTGCGCGGTTTTTCAATATTGGATTGACCTACTAGCTGGAAACGCTTATCAATCAGAGATACGTCAGAAGGCAGGACGATTATGAAGGGCATCATCCTCGCGGGTGGTTCGGGCACCCGCCTGTATCCGTTGACCACGGTCACGTCGAAGCAGCTGCTCCCGGTGTATGACAAGCCGATGATCTACTATCCTCTAAGCGTACTGATGATGGCGGGCATCCGTGACATCCTGATCATCAGCACACCGCATGATCTGCCTAATTTCGAGCGTTTGCTGGGCGATGGAAGCCAGTATGGCGTGACTTTCTCCTACAAGGTCCAGCCGAGCCCCGACGGGCTCGCGCAGGCGTTCCTGCTGGGCGAGGAGTTCATCGACGGCGAGCCGTGCGCGCTGGTATTGGGCGACAACATCTTCTACGGCAACGGGTTGGGCGCCACGCTGAGGGGCGCGGTCCGCAAGGTCGAGAACGGCGAGGGCGCGACGGTGTTCGGCTATTACGTGGATGATCCGGAACGCTACGGCGTGGTCGAGTTCGACGAGAACAGGAAGGCCATCTCCATTGTGGAAAAGCCGGAGCATCCGGCTTCCAACTATGCGGTTACCGGTTTGTACTTCTACGACGAGCGTGTCACCGAATTCGCCAAGCAGATCACGCCAAGTCCCCGCGGCGAGCTGGAGATCACAGACCTGAACCGCATGTACCTAGACGAGGGGCGTCTGCACGTGCGCACACTGGGGCGTGGCTACGCGTGGCTGGACACGGGCACGATGGACAGCCTGTTCGAGGCGGGCGAGTTCGTGCGCACGGTCCAGAGGGCGCAGGGCCTGCCGATCGCGATCGTGGAGGAGATCGCCTACGAGAACGGGTGGATCACGCGCGAACAGCTGCTCGAGTCCGCGAGACGGTACGGCAAGAGTCCGTACGGCCAGCACCTGCGGGGCATCGCAGACGGACAAATCATGCTCGTACCAAATCAAGAACATTAGTCACGGGTAGGGCTTTCAATGCGGACACCGCATTTTAAACCCTATCTCATAATATCGTGAAGAAAATAGACCTAGTTAAGGAAATATCTCACATGGCTCTCACAGGAGAACATCAGCATCCGGATATCAAAATCTTCGTGTCGGCACATAAACCTGCTGTTTTTCCTGAAGGAAACAGCATCCTCCCTGTGCAGGTTGGAGCAGCCAAGGCTGCAAAGCGATTCGACAATACTCTGCATGACGATGAGGGTGAGAATATTTCCGATAAAAATCCCCGTTACTGCGAACTGACCGCGCAATACTGGGCTTGGAAAAACGAGGATGCCGACTACTACGGTTTCTGCCACTACCGACGCTACTTCGATTTCACCGATACCCCGCATCAGGAAAACGACTATGGCGAAGTCATCGATTCCTATATCGACAGTCAAACCATTGAAAAGTATGGCATCAACGATGGCGATATCTCCAAAGCGGTAGATGGATGGGACGTTATCACCACGCCGCTTAATGACACCCGTCGTATTGGTGGGTTTACGAATCTCAAGCAGCATTGGGATGCGGATAGACATCTTCGCCTCAAGGATTTGCGTCACATGTACGACATTCTGTGCGCACGTCATCCTGATTACAAAGCGGATGCTGATGCGGTGCTGAATGGCCATACTGCAGCTTTCTGCAACATGTTTATCATGAAGAAGGATATTTTCTTCGAGTACAACGAATGGTTGTTCCCCCTGCTGGATGAGTTTGCCGAGCATACTGATTTCAGCAAGATGGATGTGCAGACTACTCGCACCGTGGGGCATCTTTCTGAACGTTTGCTTAATATTTTTCTTGCGCATAAGCAGCGCACTGGAGCCAATTGGAAAATCAAGCGACTGCAGTGCGTGCATTTTCTGCATCCGGAACCGTTCGCCAAACTTGAACCGTTGCAGGAGAATCCTGAAACCATTGTGCCTGTGGTTTTTGCAGCGGACGATAATTACGTTCCAATGCTCACTACCACGATATATTCGATGCTGAAGAACGCTTCCGAAGATCGTTTTTACGATGTGATCGTGCTGGAACGAAACATTTCTGACGAGAACAAGCAGATTATCACGAAATTCCTTGCGCAATTCTCGAATGCCGCCGTACGTTTCTATGATGTGAGCCGATATCTTGCAGGATTCAATCTCACCACCAGCAATGCGCATATCAGTGTGGAAACGTATTATCGTTTCATCATTCAGGAAGCGTTGCCTTTCTACTCAAAGCTGCTGTACTTGGATTGCGATCTTGTAGTGAATGGTGATGTTGCCGAACTGTTCGATACGGAAATGGGCGATAATGCTATCGCCGCAGTGCCGGATATCGACTTCATCGGCAATCTCAATATGAAGGATGGTATTCGCGCCGAGTATGTGCGCAAGCAGTTGCATATGCGTGACGCCTATGGATATTTCCAGGCTGGCGTGCTAGTTATGAATTTGGATCGCACGCGTAAGATTCATACGGTTCATGAATGGCTGCAGATTGCCTCGAAGCCGGGATATATCTACAACGATCAGGACATTCTTAATACCGAGTGCGAAGGTCTTGTTACCTACCTCGACTATTCGTGGAATGTGATGCATAACTGTGCTGGACGTGTGGCGGGAGTATTCGATTTCGCACCTGCAGACGTGTATAAGGCATACATGGAATCGCGCAAGGCACCAAAGGTCGTACATTATGCCGGTTTCGACAAGCCTTGGAAGATCTTGGTGCGATTTCGCTCCACTGTATTGGCAGTACGCGCAGGAAACTCCGTTCGTTGCGCAAATGTACGCCGCCATGTCGGGAGTGCAGAAGCCGGAACCTCCGGAACATCATGATCGGGCCATTGCTGAAGACAGTCCAATCCGTAAATATGTGGATGTTTTAGCCCCCACCGGATCCAAGCAGCGCGAACTCATGAAAGTCGTAGCGCGCAAAGTACAAGGAAAGAAATAGATTGCCTCATTCCATGTTCATGCGGCAAGACAAAGGAGAATTATGATGGCAATGCGTTTTCTTGGACTGTGCAGAGGCGACGGCAAGGGCTACGTAAAAATCGGAACGGACACAAAACCTGAATTATTAATGGCAACAATAGGTATGCCAGATGGTTCTTGTAGACAATGCCCTATTTTTCCCATCGGTTTCCCCGGAGAGGAGGTCGCTGCTCGTACGGTATGGGGAGATGCCTCCACGAAGGAGTCATACGAGGCTGTCGTAGTAGTTCCCCTTCTAGACAACGCGGACCTATCGATCTCCGTTACGAACCGTGAGAATGATACAGTCCTTGGAACGATTCCTTTCAAACCACTAACGACGAAGGTTCGTTCACGTTTAACGTATAAGCACCGTCCTCAATTCGCAGCGCAAATCCGCGACATTGATCAACGCAGACTCTCCGGAACTCCGCATGTGTATGTCACAGGCATCTACCCAGTGGATGAGCAACACTACTCCTGCCGTTTCACTGTGCGTTATCCTCTTTTCCAGGAGAAAAGTAACTGCTCCATATCGATATATGATGCGTCAGCTAAACAGATCGAGCTCCCGACGGTGGTTCTTGAAGATTCAGTTATCTCCAATCCTAGAGATCACACGCAAAGTTTACGTGAAATCGTTTATTCCGTCAGCGTTACGGACGCAAATAAGACACTTTGCATCTACGCGTTCCCCGAAGGCCAAGATGAGGCTTTCACTTGTGTATTGCCACCGATGTTTGACGGATTTGTTAATGGAGCCAAAGACCTGACAAAACATGCTTCCTACGACGAGGGCTATCAGATTTGGCTCGAACAGCACAGAGCAACTGAATCCGATGTGAAAAATCAGAGGACACTATGTCAGGCTTGGAAGAGCACAGAGAAGCCGCTCATCAGCGTGGTTACCGTTGTCTTCCGGCCGCCGGTTGAATACTTGCGTTCCCTTGTTAACAGTCTGATAGCCCAGTCATACGAACATTTCGAGGTTGTTTTCGTCAATGTCAGCGGTAACGATCAAGAGGCTCGGGCTGTTAACGAGTTCCTTGGCAACATCCAAGATTCTCGTTTCCGTGTGATTGACGCTGAGAATAAGAGCATTGCGGAAAATACGAATATCGGTATTCATGAGACCAAAGGCGAATACATCGCTTTTATTGATCATGACGATGTAATTGAGCCTGACGCATTCTACCGGTATGTTTCAGTTCTACACGATAAGCCCAAAGCAGATGTTCTATATTGCGACGAGGATCTGCTTGATAATGGCAAGTATATTTGGCCTGTATTTAAGCCCAATTTCAATCCTGACTTACTCTATTCGTACAATTACGTGACCCACATGCTGATGGTCAGTCGTCATGTGCTGAATCAGGTTGAACTCTCTCCGGCCAATGTAAGCGGAGCACAGGATTATGATTTAACACTGAAATGCTGCGAAAAAAGCACGTGAAGTCAGCAATGTACCTTACATGCTATATCACTGGCGCATGCATCAGAATTCGACAAGCACCAATCCAGACAGCAAGCCGTATGCGGAAACAGCCGGACAACTTGCCCTCGAGCGTCACTACGAACGCATTGGAATCAAAGCTGAAGTATCAGAATCCGAGTTACCATTCCGCTACCGCACACGTTATCTAGCGGTGAAACAGCCAAAAATTAATATCGTTATTCCCACCAAAGACCACATTGATCTGCTTCAACGTTGTTTAGATTCCGTGCTTGCAAAGACGGAATATGGAAATTATGACGTAACACTTGTTGAAAACAATAGCGTCGAGTCCACCACTTTCGCCTTCTATGAAGAAATCCAAAAAAGATCCGCGCGTGAAAGTTGATGACCTGGAATGGAACAAGGCTTTAATTTATTCCAGTATTTGCAATTACGGAGCCGCTCAACGCGACGGAGACATTCTACTATTCCTGAATAACGACACTGAAATAATCAATAACGACTGGCTGACATCCATGGTGGGGTTCTTCTCCCGCCCAGAAGTAGGCATGGTCGGGGCTAAGTTACTTTTCCCCGACAACTTAGTACAGCACGGCGGAATCTGGGTCTCTCCCGATCGAGTTGGCTATTACAGCGAACTCCTTTCACATAGAGACGGCGGTTATATGGAAACGATGCGGTACCCTTCCGATTGCGCTGCAGTGACGGGTGCCTGCCAGATGGTACGACGCGATGTCTTCGAGAATGTTGGTGGATTCGATGAACAATTGGCCGTCGTGCTAAACGACGTGGATCTCTGTCTCAAAGTTCGTGAAAGTGGATATCTCGTGGTCTTCGACCCACAAGCAAAACTTCATCACAGTGAGCATGCTAGTAGAGGGCGCGACGAACAAGACGTGTCCAAAGCTCGGCGCGCTATCGACGAGCAAGCTAGATTCTACGCTCGTTGGGATAAGAGCCTAATCGATAGCGGTTTCATTAATCCTAACCTGAATCAGTGCAACGGTCATTTCAAAATCACATGGTGATTTTGAAAAAGCCACCACATTACTCGCTGCCTCCCATTTTTCATGAATAACAAGAAATGGGAGGCAGTTTACTGTGTCCTGTTCAGTGCGAAATCACATAGAAAAAAGAACATTCAGGAAGGTTCATAAGAACCGAGTAGATGAATCCATCCACTACAAGCAGAAGAGCAAAAACGGCGCATAAAGCTATACCATTAGTTGAGAGCATCGTCCTGTGGGCAGCCCGGAAAGAAGCTCGTATAGAAATGTCATCAGACTTATGCAGATTATTCTCAATAAGTTTCATAATTGCATAAGCCAAAAGAGGCACGGCGCATAAGTAATACCTACTGCTGATGCCACCTGGGTAACCATTAACATTGAAGCTCATGAATCCCGAATTAAGCATCTGATATGTAAAAGTTATCACTATGCTCATAACTGAGATGCGAAGATACCAGACCTCCTTTGATGCGCTCACGAGAAAAAGAATAAAAGGCATTACAAGTATTGCAGTAAGAGCAATACTACTGAGCCCCAGATGAGATGACAGTGTGGAATTCTCACGCGGCAAATAGGTATGTCCGGCAAGTGTATCCCACGTTCCCATAAATTTCTGGAAGAAATAACAAAGATACTCCCATACCCCCATCTGTCCACGAGAATTAATATCGCGATACATTCCACTCTGCACAAATTCTTGTTCGGCGAGAGCTTTGTAATTCGGTTGAATTGTATGGAATCTTTTATAAACCTTCCAGAAGTAGATAACAGATACTCCATACAGGGGGAGCGTAATAAAGAATCGCCAATTAATAATGGACTTAATCTTTTTTTCTTTGAAGAAAGTAAATAAAACAATTCCAAGGGCAATAATGCATACAATCATTCCAGTAGTGAGCTTTGACAACAGAGACAGATTAATGCCAGCCGCAATGACAAAGTACGTGAGTATGTTGTACTTCTTTTCATAGAAACGAATAATACCCAACATAAAAATCGCAACGGCAGGCATCGTCAACGCATCATTAGATACGCCACTGATAACATAAATCATATTCGGAGCACTGATAAGAATCAAGCCATAAAGCATGTGAAGAATAGGTATCCTGCGCAAACGCGTATATCCTATATAAAAACGCAATGAGGATTCCGGAAAAACCTATCGCAAAAGAAAGATTTCTCATCAACTGAAGATCATAAATTACCTGATTACCATCAACGACAGAATGGGACAGTAATCGTAGAATGTGGTAATAAAATGGCGGATGTCCAAGATAATTAAACTGCGTTGGATTAGCATAGTCCATCACATTATTATCAATGTTGGCGTAAACACGCATACAGGAGAAGTCAGGAATAATTCGCTCATACGGAGCATTCTTCACAAGATAGCTCATATAAGATATGTGAGCCTTCTCATCCGGGAAGCCCCCAATGTAACTCCTATAGAACACAGGTTGCGCACATGCATACAGTCCCACTATCACGTAATCGAAAATGCAGACAACAGATCGGAAGCGCTTGCTCGCAGCGGAGCTCAGTCCGCAGTTCAAAAGAATAAGCGCTATTGCCCCGTACAAAATAACCGTTGCCACCAACTTATACGGGACAGACGCATAGCTCGTCGACACAACCATATTTTTAGACTGCAGTAGCACACCTTCTATGGAGGTATCAGTCTCGTAGGCCACCAAAGAAGGTTCTTCAGATATAAGAGCCAGGTTCGGCAAAGCCTTACTCGGAGTTCCAAGCTGGAAAGTTAGAGAAGAAGGTTCTCCTTCCCAAGTTTTATCAAGTCTAACCCTTAGGGTCTCCCCCTTGCAGTTACTCAGCTTAAGAGGAACAGTTATCGCGTCTAGATTTTTCGTTAAGCAATTTTTGGCGAAACAATACTGGTGTATAGTATTTTCGTCTTTATCCGCTATAGTTAGCAAGTATTTATCCACAAATTCGTTTTTCGAAACATAGACGTCATGATAATTCGAATTCGCAGTATCAGTTGGCGAGACATTATTCTCAACATTCACCTGAAGTGATACCGAGTTAATTTCGCCAGCATCAAGAGGAAACTCTTGTTGTACTGTAAACTTGTCAGCAGAAGTCAAGGAACTGAAATCACTGTAAGATACAGACATCTCAACATCATTAGAATCAAGTTTCCCTGGGTTTGTCGACGCAATGTCCGGCTTTACCACCCATAGATTAACGGTGAAGCAAACAATCATTACAATCGTTAAAGCCACACCATAAAAAAAGCTTTGCGTCTGTAGAATGAAATAAGAATTTTTCTTGAACACATGAAGAGATAAACCAATAAAAAACGCAATCTGTGCCAGTGGTTTCTCCAAAGACTTTTTTATGAATTTGGCTATACATCTCATCAAGCTGGTTTTGTTTGACAGTATAAATTGAAGCATTACCCTCTTGATCTCTAGTCAGAGAAAGCTCAGTTCCTGAAATTGAATACGCGGTAAACCAACGATCATCTGAAACCTGTGTTTCCGCTCTTAACTCTTTAAGCCCAGATTTTTCACCAGGCACAGTGATAGATAAGGCTTTTGCTTTCTCATTTAATGGATCGATCTTATGGATGCCACATAATTTTTCTGGATACGCAGACTGCTCCGAGGAACCGTCATACACTTCATCGACATCAAATTTAAAAACTACTTTTGACGTAATGTCAGCTGACGTAGTTTCAGCCTTTAAGTAAACATTGATGGCAGGCATCGGAATGAGCCACAAGATTGTACTGACGATGCCAAAAAGAATTGTCATCAGAAAGAAAGAGACAATTCTTTTCTTTTTTAATTTCGAGTTCATCCTACTCAATATCACATGCAACTCCTCATAAACTCAAATCCACTCGATTGCTCATCTATCATTTCTTCAGCCATGGTAGCAGTCCTGCATAGCAATGAACCTATGCGTTCGCACATAAGAAGTGTCCTAAAAGTCATGGCTCCTTTTCCGTTGTAACAATGTTGCAAGAGTATTCCCGCAGCCTTCCTAATCGCCACCGCTCAGTAGAATACTGTTCTCGTGAAGAATGCTTTTAAGAAGATCTCTGACCGTTACCACTACGCGATAGTGGTATTCAAGGAACTGGTGAAAACTGATTTCCAGTTGCGCTACCAAGGATCATTCCTCGGTATGGTGTGGTCCGTGCTGAAGCCACTTATGCTGTTCGCTGTGATGTATGTGGTGTTTGTGAAGTTCTTGAAGTTCTCCGATGGGACCCCGACCTTCCCGATTTCATTGCTGTGTGGTACCTGCTTGTGGAGCTTCTTCTCCGAATCCACCAGTATGGGTATGCAATCCATTGTTGGCCGCGGTGATTTGCTGCGTAAGGTTCATTTCCCGAACTACATTATTGTGGCTTCCACCACTATGGGTTCTATGATTTCTCTCGGCATCAACCTGCTCGTGGTGATCTGCTTCGGTTTCTTCGCACATGCGCATTACACATGGCGCGTATTGCTCGTGCCGCTCAGCATCATCCAGTTGTACTGCCTTGGCCTTGGCGTAGCTTTGCTGCTCGCGTCACTGTTCGTGTACTTCCGTGATGTGGCACATATTTGGGAAGTCATATTGCAGGCCATGTTCTATGCAACGCCTATCATCTACCCAATTTCCATGATTGCGGATAAGGGATACGGCTGGGCCGCCAATATTTTGATGCTTAATCCTTCCACCCAGGTGATTATGGATATTCGTCATAATCTGCTTTCTCCGGAGTATGTGCCGACTGTGTGGAGCATGGTTGACAACAAGCTGCTTTGCCTGCTGCCGTATGCGCTAACTGTTTTCATTCTGTGGCTGGGCATTCACGTGTTCCGCAAGTACAGCTCCAAGTTCGCGGAGGTGCTCTAAATTATGGCTGAGGTTGCAATGGTTGAGGAAAAGAATGTTGACGAACGCCCGGTGGTGCTCAAGGTTGACCATGTTGCCAAAATGTTCCGTCTGCCTACAGAACAGGCTACCGGTTTGAAAATGGCTTTTCTGAATTGGACGAAGGGCATCAAGGGCTATACCGAACAGCATGTGTTGCGCGACATTAACTTCGAAGTTCGTCAAGGTGATTTCTTCGGTATCGTCGGGCGTAACGGTTCCGGCAAGTCCACTCTGTTGAAGATTATTTCTCAGATCTATACTCCGGAACATGGTTCTGTAACGGTTAAAGGCAAGCTGGTGCCATTCATCGAGCTTGGTGTTGGATTCAATCCGGAGTTGACCGGCCGCGAGAACGTGTATTTGAACGGTGCTCTACTGGGCTTCACTCGTGCTGAAATCGACGCGATGTATGACGACATCGTTGAGTTCGCCGAGCTTGAAGATTTCATGGATCAGAAGCTCAAGAATTATTCTTCGGGCATGCAGGTGCGCCTCGCCTTCTCCGTTGCTATCAAGGCTCAAGGCGATATCCTAGTTCTCGATGAAGTTCTAGCCGTCGGCGACGAAGCATTCCAGCGTAAGTGCGACAACTTCTTCGCCGAAATCAAGAAAGATCCAACGAAGACCGTTATTCTTGTCACCCATTCCATGGATTCCGTCAAGAAGTATTGCAACAAGGCCATCCTGATCAAGGACGGCGAAATTATCGTTTCCGGAAACAAAGATGATGTCGCCGATCGCTATACGTTGGAAAATCTACGCCGTAAAAAGAAAAACAAGGCAGACAACGCCGAAGATGAGCCGGCATATCCGCTTGGGTTGAATGAAACAGTACCAATTTAAACGTCAAGCCCACTGGCGATCCGGTGTGCACCATCGATGGTGGTTTTGACTTTGAGGTTGAATACGATTACCGGGGAACCAAAAAGTTCTATGTTGCCTTGGCGATGCATGATCTTCGACGTGGCGGCCTACCCTATGGCGATAGCTTTGATTTGAAGCAAGATGGGCATCATAAAGTCCATTTCCATTTGCCAATGGATTTGTTTAACAATGGAGATTTCCGTATTGTCGCTTCAATGCACACATGGGATGGGAAAGATCCGTCTACCGCTGAAATGATTGCATTTACCAACGAAACGAATGCCTGTGATTTCTCCTTGCGAGATGCAAAGGGCAAAGATAATTTTGCTCTGATAAACAAAACCTCAATGGCTTATCAGAGCTTGGATCAAAATTTTAGCAACACGCCAAGCCTTACAATCAGCAATTTAGTACATGGCGCTGAGAATGATTTGACCGGATATGTTATCCGGTCAAATCATTCTCAGCGCCAATCAATAGCATTCATCAATACTGTATTTTGAAGTGACCGTTGTACTGATCTAGGTTGAGGTTGAAGAACTTACCGCGATTCTTCAACAGCGGCTGAGCCCAACGGTCATAGAAACGCATCTGCTCCTGAATAGCTCTTGCGACCTTCTCAGGATTCTGTTCATCACGTCCTCGACTGCTGAATTCATTATGGTAAAGCAATGCATCCGCATCAAACACTGTCAGGTATCCAGTGGCATTGCTCTTCATACACAGATCAACATCATTGAGCACTACAGCCAGATCCTCATCGAATCCGTTGATTTGTTCGAACACTTCACGCCTGATCATCTGGCACGCGCTGTAATGGCCGCGCAATCGAACGGATGCTGCAATGTTTTCCATATAACCCAGCTCCGCTGCCCCCACAACGTTTGGTTGATGTAATCGCACCCTTTAGGAGATACCCAGACACCACCGTGCTGTACTAGTCCATCGTGATACAGCAGTTTCGCACCGACCATGCCAACATCTGGTCTAGCGAAAAGCCCACCATTGAAGTCATCCATTCCGGCTCGATAACCTCAGTGTCATTATTTAGGAACAAAAAGATCTCACCAGAAGCGAATGAAGCCCCGTAATTGCAAATTGCGGAATAATTGAATCCTTTACCCGGCCACTTAACTACGCGCACATTATCATGACGCTGTTCAAGCTCATCATAGTAGGTAAAAGTTTGCGGTTCCACGCTATTATTTTCCGCAATAATGATTTCATAGTTGCGTACGTGGTTTTTTCAATCACCGAAGTAAGGCATGCTCTCAACAAGTCGATATGATCTTTGGTTGGAATGACGATGCTCACTTTCGGCTCATCGGTATGCTCATACCGAACGCGATATCGAAACATCGCAGGCAAGCTCTCAACCTTTGCAGGCAGATTCATCCGATCAAAATGCCGCTGGAGCGCAAGCTTCCCGCCTCCACCGCATACGGTTTGCTCTGTGCATTGGCACTGGTGGAACCAGGATGTTCTCTCCAGTGGTACAGCATATGAGACACATTACGTATATCACGTGCGACTTCCACGCATTTCAGTGTCAGATCGTAGTCCTGCGCCCCAGAAACATCCGCTTCAGACAAGTCGACCCGTTTTAAAGCATGCCGACTAACCATAAGCATATGCGTCACATAATTGTAGGAATATAGCAGATCCTTGTTAAAGGCAGGTTTGAAGACAGGCCACACGTAACGACCGTCCTGGAGCTTGTCTTCATCGCAATACAACAGGTCCACCTGTGGATGTTGCCTGATCTCGTGTGCATACCAATACAACGCATCAGGTTCGATTACATCATCATGATCGGTAAAACGCGATGTAGTCGCCTTGCGCCACAGCAATACCAACATTGGTATTTTCAGCAATACTCTTGTTTTCCGCCTTGACCACTCGAATACGATCATCGTTATATCGAGCCAGCACATTCTTCACCGTCGTAGAACCTGCAGTACTAACATCAACCACAATAAGTTCAAAATGCGTATAGGTCTGATTCAGCACAGACGACAGCAATTCCTTAAAATACTCTTCAGAAGTATTGAATGCCACACAAATCAAACTCAGCAACGGCTTCTGTTTCCAAGCTCCGCATATCTCCTTCTGAGCACGTGCATCAGCAGGGTTCAGTCGATGCTTCCTGAAGAAAAAATCATAGCTCGGATCCAGAGAAGCATGGCGCAGCTCCGCCACAGAACCGTCAAGCAGACGCTGAAACTTGGGAGCCAGCATGCAATCCGATGCGGCATCAAGCACATTATTCTCGGCCTGCACTGTTACACAGAACATGCGTGGATTCATATCCATAGCAAACGCGTAGGTCAGCCTACGATGTTTTATGGCAGTATCCTTACCTTCCGAACACATAGAATCTTCCAAGACCACAGGAGTCACTGAAAGGGGTTGCGCACACTCATCAAGCACCTGCACGACGTATGACTCGTTCTCGTTTCCGTGCATCGTGGCGGTACAGCGAACAATAACCTTCCCTTTACCGTCCGGGTAAATTCCCGTGACTTCAACATGTGGGTTCCCGGAAATGAGCCGTTCACTAATATCGCGTATGACAGCCGCTTGATCAGGATGCATTTTGTATGTCAGACGGGAACGTATCTTCGACTTCAATGGATCAACTTCAACAGTGAAGTACACCTTTCCCTCATCGTTTCGATCCACAATATCAATAAACAGATTCGTACCGTCAAGCAGTGGAAAAACTATAACCGCATCTCGATTCGAGACACTAGACCACATGTTTTCCACAGCGTCAAGCCAATATAAGTCACACGGAATCACTTGCCCTGAAACCACGGCACGGGCTGTTACCACCAAATCCGCAAAAGAAACATCTTGCAAATCCGAAAATGACAACCTCACGTACCCTTGACCGTCACCTCGGCATAACGAAATGGTTTCAACGTTCATATTGCCCTTCCCTACGGATTACCATCATAGCACATCTAGTATTAAGCTAAAACGATAGTACTATTCCCCTAGCAAAGAGAACGTATGCCGCAACTATCCATCGTCATTCCGGCGTTTAATAACAGCCGATATCTCCCGGATTGCGTACACAGCGTCACCCATCAACATTTCCGAGACGTTGAAGTAATCATTGTAGATGACTGCAGCACCGATGACACATACGAAGTCGCATCGCAACTTGAGCACGAAGATTCTCGAGTACGACTCATCCAACATGACAAGAATTCGGGAACCTTAGCATCAAGGAAAACAGGAGTGTTGGCTTCACAAGGTCAATTCGTCATGCTCATGGATCAGGATGACGAATTGGCAGATGGGGCACTCCAAAAGCTTATTGACTTCGGCAATGCAAATCCCGCAGATATTTATCATTTCGGAGTGCAGGTTGTGGCCGCAAATAAATCGGCACAGGACGCTGCTGCCGGAATGACGTCTTTCCTCACCCCCTGCGCACGCACTTTGCATGACGCTGACATTTTGAAAGCACAGTTCAACACCGATAACGGGTTCGATTGGCATGTTCACCACAAAATGTACCGAGGCGATTTTGCTCGCACCGCATATTCATATGCGGCAGATCAACGTCTCGTGTTGTCCGACGACCTATATATGAGTTTCATTTTTGGCACTCTTGCCTCAACGTATATTGGTATTCCCGATTCACCTTGGTATCTCTATCATCTTGGTCGCGGAGATACGTTGGGAACGCAGCTTACTGTACAGTCCATCAGCACCATGGCACAGCGTGACGCACAAGCGTTCTCCATGGTCAGCGACTTCGCGAAGCGTGACAATATTCTTCCGCTTCGCAATGATTGGCATGATCGTCTCGACGATGTTCGGAATCGTCTCATTGAGCACGCTATGAACGAGTGGCAAGATAATCTGCCTCATCAGACAAGTCTGAAGGATTGCAGAACATACTCACTCATTGGCAAGCCGATGCAGTTTGTGGTGAGCTCTACCGTTATATTCGAGATTATGCCTACGCCTATCTGGTAGCAGACAATCGATCTTCCGACGTTGCAATAAACAACCGTAAACTTGCCAATCAGTATTTGCAAAACGTAGAGCTCATCGAATCCGCACATTCCTTGCCTCAGCATTCGACCAACCAGCACTATCTTGATTTACGCACTATCGCAAGACAGCATCTTCTTGATTCGGGAATCATAAATGCCGAAACAAATCAGGATCAATCAACCAGAGCTTCCCGCTTGAAGATTATGTTGAAGAAGCTTTTTTCTTCTCATTAGAGAATGCCTATTAGTTAGACTTTAGAAAGTTTTGGATTCAAGCAAGGAATACAATGCCGAAAATTTCGATTATCATCGCGGCCTATAACGTAGGCGATTACCTCGAGCAATGTCTTGACAGTGTTCTGACACAGACATACGCCGATTTTGAAGCCATTGTAGTAGACGATGCAAGCACTGATAATACGGCTGATATTATCCAGCAGACAGCAGCTAATGATTCTCGTATCACGCTTGTTCAGCACTCTCAGAATCTTGGCTTGCATCTCACACGTAAGACAGGCGTCGAAAAGGCTTCGGGAGAATATGCATTCTTCTTGGACGGAGATGACGATCTCGCACCTAATGCCTGTGAGCAATTCGTCAATGCAATGGAACAGCATCCCGTAGATATCCTTCATTTTGGCATAACCGTCATTGGCGAGAACGGTATTCATGATGATGAGCGCAAAGCCTTTGAGTCATTCAATAACGCACCCACTCCGGATTCAATGGGCAAAGATATAGTTCGAGATATCTTCGATGAAAGTCGCGGACAACGAGTTGATTGGCGAGTCACGCAGCGACTCTTCCGAACCGATTTATTGAAGAAATCCTTCGCATCTATGAGCAGCAGCCGACTTGAACGGGCAGAAGATGGCTACGAATGCCTCGTGATCTCTTCCCTTGCCAGCTCTTACCGCTCCCGAAAAGACTGCCGCGGATATCAGTATCATTACGGACGCGGAGTTACTGGCACCAATCAGATTTCCGCACAGAAATATGGTCTTTTCTGCGAACAGTTCAAAGCCTGTTTCGATGCAGCACAAATCTATTCCTATAGCCACTCTGAACTCGATCTACAAGATTGTGTGGATGGATATCGTTGGAAAGCCACCGAACTACTTGCCAACGATCTCAATGTCCGTGTTGCAGATGACGAAAAAAAGACAGCAGTTCAATCCATGATTGCTGTATTTGGTCAAAACATCACCGCTTGCGAAGTATGGCGATTCATACGAGATAATGCATGGAATGCCTTAACAAGTAAGGATAACGCTGAATACATGTCCCGAGTTAATGCATGGCACGATATTTCAAATATTTTCGACTTCACGCAATCAAATTCGGTTGAAGACAATCGTTATCAAAATGTCCGGCACAGGGCAGAAGAACTACTTTCCGATCTGGCTTCCGAACAGAATGTGGACAACTACAATAACCAGCGCGTTCGCCTGTTCGTCACCACGCATAAGAATGTGAATCGATTTGAGAGCGATATCATGCAGCCTGTGCAGGTTGGCCTGCACGAAGGCAGCTATCGTTTCCCCTGGGCGTTCCACGATGACGAAGGCGAGAATATCTCTGACCGCAATCCACGCTATTGCGAACTGACCACCCAATATTGGGCGTGGAAGAATGTAGATGCCGATTATTACGCTTCTGCCATTATCGCCGCTATTTTGATTTCTCCGACACTCCTCACAAGGAGAATCCATACGGCGAAATCATGGATGACTACATCGACGCCAGAGCCGCGAAAGAATATGGGCTCGATGATAAAAACATCGAGCAGATAGTTCGCCAATACGATGTCATCACCACCCCGTTTGGAGATCTCACAAAGATCATCGACAAGCATGGTACTCCTCGCGCATTGTGGGAAGCCGCTCCCCTGCTGCACGATGATGATCTGCTCCGCTGTTATCGGATTCTATGCAAGATGTATCCGGATTACAAAGAGGATGCCGATGCTTTCTTCAAGGGCAACAAGGCATGCTTCTGCAATATGTTCATTATGAAGAAGGAGATCTTCTTCGACTATTGCTCTTGGATGTTCCCGATTCTTGAGGAGTTCGATAAGAACACCAACTATAGTGCCTACAGCAAGGAAGCGTTGCGTACTCCGGGGCACCTTTCCGAACGCCTGTTGAACATCTATTTGATGCACCATAAGCGCATCTGCTCTAATTGGAAGTTCAAAGAACTGCAGTGCGTACATTTCACCAATCCGGAACCTGCCGAAGAGCTGAAGCCTCTTGATGTGTTTGACAAGCCGATTGTTCCAGTCGTGTTTGCCGCGGATGATAATTATGTTCCACAGCTCACCACCACGGTTTATTCGGCCATGAAGAATGCTGATCCGACATATTTCTATGATGTTGTGGTTCTACAACGAAACATCGCTTGGGATAAGCAGGAACGACTGCGTGACTTCTTCAAGCAGTTCCCGAACATGTCATTGCGATTCACCAATGTGGAGCGTGAGCTGTCTGGATACGATCTTTCCACGAATAATGCTCATATCAGCATCGAAACCTACTATCGATTCCTGATCCAGAAGCTATTGCCGTTCTACGACAAGGTGCTGTATTTGGATTCGGATATCGTCATCAATGGCGATATTTCCAAGTTGTACAACACCGACTTGCAAGGCAAGTTGCTCGGTGCGATTCGAGATATCGACTTCCTTGCCAACCTCAACGTCAAGCATGGCAAGCGCATGGGGTATGCCAAGAATGTGCTGAAGATGAAGAATCCTTACGATTACTTCCAAGCTGGCGTTCTCGTGCTCAACACCAAGGCCATGCGCGAGCGCTACACCATCAAGCAGTGGCTTACGTATGCGTCTAACCCTGCGTTCATCTATAACGACCAAGATGTGCTTAACGCACACTGTGAGGGAGAAGTACTGTATTTACCGTGGGAGTGGAATGTGGTTCACGATTGCGGCGGACGTGTCGGCAATCTGTTTGTGCAGGCTCCGAACGACATTTATGACGCCTACATGAAGTCACGCAACAATCCGCAAATCATCCACTACGCCGGCTTTCAGAAGCCGTGGACTGATCCGGATTGCGATTTCGCATCCATTTACTGGCGTTATGCGCGCGAAACACCGTTCTATGAACGCTTGTTGAAGCGCGTGGTGAAAGCCACTGCTCCTTCGAAGCCTGTTGTTGAATCCGTCAAGCCACCTCGTGCTATTGGCGAAGACAATGCCATTCGACGCATTATCGACCCAATCATGCCGATCGGTTCTCGTCGACGTGAACTTTTCAAGGCAGTCGGACGCATAGCACGAAGCCGACACTAATTAACACTGAACAGTAAGCCGGTGAGGGGCATTGATACTGCCTTTCACCGGCTTACTGTTCATCCTCAGCTGTTTGTTTGCTCACCAGCCCCGAGCATTCCAAACATAAGCGGCACAATCATGACCATTGGTATGAGATATCTCATACCTTCTATGGTCACGGTAGCCGGTGAAATCCATAAGAACAGGAACGTGGCAACATAAGGTGCCAGCCACGCGCAATGTCGCTTTTTTACGACGTATGCACTCATAGAGAACAAACACGAACATCCATGTCGACCATACCGCACGCGAGCATAATAGATTCACTATTGGAGCTCGTGCTATGTGATCATTAATCGTCTCTTGAAGTTTCTGCACTGCATTTTTGAAGCCACCAAAGCATAGTCCTAATTCCACCGAATCAGGTAATGCATAATGATCACTCCCTAAAGCGTACGTCTGCATTACCAAATCACCAGCGTTCGAATCAGTAGGTGAAGGAATGCCTAGCCAAGCCTCCTGCAAAGCGACATATGCTTCAATATATGTTTCCGGATGGGATGCCAGCCCATGGATCCAAGCAATCGCATATTGGCCTAAATATTGATCATTCTGAGAGTCCCAAGAATAACCTTTCACATTGTCCGACGCCCACCATTGGTATCGGTCGGCTACATCATCACCTAGGATTTTGTAGATAGCTTCTAGATCCTGTATCGAAATATCATTTTCATGCTGCTTCACCAGTAACGCGGATTGCTGCAACGGAACGGCAAGCATCTCTTGTTTTCCACCTTCCTGTATACGGAGTGCAGGGAAAACAATTTTCGGCATCAGTACCATAAATACTGATATAACGACAATAAAAACAGCGACAACACGCTTACGAATAATCGCTGATACTGCGAAAAATAAGATAATACAGCATATAAGCACGATGTAGACGCCAGTTTTTTCGTAAGCCCCATCAAAAGCGCAGTCAGTAAAAAACGCCGTAAAAAACTGAGGCTGTTTAAGTAATACTCCCTGAGTTCTTACCGCTTCAACAAATATCATGGCAAACCAGATAAAAAACGGCATGAACAATGAATCTTTGACCATCGTCATGGAAAACAGCGCAGTAAACGGGAATACCGCAAAGAAAATCATTTCAGCAAAACAGAATCGCCATCCAGCGCCAATATGACGACAGTAAAGAATCATTGACGCAAGAGCTGCAATGGTGACCAGTTCGATAACTATGCACCCTAGATACAACCCTCGATCAGCCGAGCCGAAAAACGCTCCTAATCGCAGAAAAGTACCAAATATCATAGTGTCGAAAACAGGATGGTGATCAGAGAGATAACTACCATCAGTAAAAGTATTCGGCTGGCCATTCCATTGGAGCAGTTGCTGCTCAGTGTCATACCAGATAACGCCCGGATAAGTAACAATCAGATACGGAAGCCAGCACAACACCAACACAACCGCAATTAACGCAAACTGTTTCTTCGACGTCCTAAAAGAGAAGATCTCCCGCAACTTACGCGAAATGTTTCGATACGTTTCAGGCTCCCGATTCAACCAAGCCAACACGCGCTCTAAAAGCAACACGAAAAGGAAGAAGAGGGTTGCGATTACGAGCGTGCACCAAAGCATACGAGGAGTGCACACCAACTGGTTATACTGTCGGACGGAATCCACAAGCGACGCCAGAAAACCACAGACTATCGCAAAAACGATTAGTAACGCACACTGCTCCGTACTCTTTTGAATCACGGCCATCCCTCAAGCCTCCGGCGACATCCCAGTACAAGTCGAAAATAGCTTATCAAACTATGGTCGCCGTTGGCTATACTCTGACCGGCATAACCTTCGATACTGCAGATACCACAGCATATGGAAGGAATTGTGTATAGCCAGCACACAATGAAAAGCAGTCGTAGCTTTTCCTTAAAGTAGAAGAGGACGATTAGCAAACATAGGGTGCGAAAGATAGTATGCGACTTTTTATTCAGATTCCATGTCTCAATGAGGAAAAGACACTTCCACTGGTACTGGAGCATATGCCGACCCAGATCCCAGGAATTGATGACATTCAACTGCTCATCATCGACGATGGCTGCTCAGATAAAACCGTTGAAGTAGCCAGAAAGCTTGGCGTTAAGCATTTTGTGCATCATGCCAAGCCAATGGGTCTGGCTCGCGCGTTCCGTGACGGCGTTGACTATGCGCTCAAGCATGGTGCCGATATCGTGGTCAACACCGATGGCGATAACCAATATCCGAGCGAAACCATCGGAGAACTTGTTCAGCCTATCATTCGACATGAAGCCGATATCGTAGTGGGCGATCGCCAGACCGCCACCATCAAGGAATTCAGCTGGTTCAAACGCAAGATGCAGCATTTCGGCTCTTGGGTGGTCAATAAGGCCGCTGGAACCAATATTCCGGATGCGGCAAGCGGCTTCCGTGCCTACTCCAAGAATTCCTTACTCAAGCTCAATATCGTCACCGAATTCAGCTATTGCATGGAAACCATCATCCAAGCCGGCAACAAGCGCATCGCCATTACCTCATATGCAATCACCACCAACCCGAAGACGCGCGAATCCCGCCTGTTCAGCAACATTTTCGAACACATGGCCAAATCCGGCGGCGCTATTATTCGCAGCTTCCTGATGTTCAAATCGAACGTCATCTTCAAATGGGCTGCCATCATCTTTGGCGTACTTGGATTGATTCCAGTAGTACGTTTTCTAGTGCTTGCCTACATGGGACACACTGCCGGTCATGTGCAATCCTTACTACTAGGCGTCATTCTGCTGATGCTTGCAGCGTTCTGCATTGCCCTGCAAATCATCTCCGAAGTCCAGCGAATTCAACGCAAACTCGTCGAGGATCAGCTTGAAAGAACCAAAGAAATCCTTTATTCCGCTGAATACCAGAAAATCTGGGCTCAGCAAAACGAGTACGGAGAATTCCCTCCAGCCCAGCAACTTAGCTGATTTATTGCAAGGTTCCATACACCCTATAAGGAAACCCAACATTCATGTCTACAGTTCTTGCATTTGGCACCTATAGCGTGAGGAAGCATCCACGAGTCGGCATTCTCATCGACGGGCTACGTAAGAATGGCTGCAACGTCGAAGAAATCAACCAGCCTCTTTTGCTTTCCACAGCACAGCGCGTTGAAATCCTGAAAAAACCATGGAAAGTATTCGGATTCGGCTGGAATTTGCTTCGTCTTTGGAGATTACTCAGCAAACAAGCACATGCATGGACGAAGAAGAATGGCAAGCCGGATGCCGTGCTGGTCGGTTATATGGGGCATTTCGACGTACTACTCGCCCACCATGTATTTAAAGGCGTGCCGATTATTCTCGATCATCTCATTTTTGCAGGAGATACCGCGAAAGATCGTGGCGCTCAGGGACTAAAAGTCAAACTGCTGAAAAGACTCGACCGCATGGCCATCAACGCAGCATCGCTCGTGGTACTGGATACAAAAGAGCATCAGGCCATGCTCGAGCCTGAAGATCAAAGCATGGTGATTCCAGTAGGAGCCCCAGACGAATGGTACCAAACAAACAAATATGACAATACGCGCAACGCTAGTATCGTGTTTTATGGACTATATACCCCATTGCAAGGCGTTCCGGTCATAGCCAAAGCAGCACGAATACTTGCTGATCGAGGAATGACCCCACAATTCACGCTCATCGGCAAAGGCCAAGATTATGATGAGGTCCGTTCACTTTGCGAAGGGTTGAATAACGTCGAATTCCGCGAATGGGTCGAGCCGGAAGAACTACCTCAAATAGTGGCATCACATGACATCGCTTTGGGTATTTTCTCCAACACCCCGAAGGGACTGCACGTGGTTCCCAACAAGGTGTATCAGTCCATGCTGCCGGATGTGCGGTTATCACCAGTGATACACCTCCGCAACGCCGAGCACTAGGCAATGGCGTAGTATATGTGGCTCCGAACAATCCACAAGCATTGGCAGACGCCATAGCGTCTCTTATTTCCTCTCCCAATATTCTTGCGCGCAAACAGAGCGACGCCGCTAAAAAACGCACAACGATTCACTAGTGACATCATCACACGCGAACTCTCCCAATGGATTAAAGAACATTAATCACGCTGCAAGGACGGCAATGAACAAGCTAAAAAAAGTTATGAACTCGCCACTAATCCGTTGGTTTTTCCTCGCCATCGCTTTAGCAGCACTCATATGGGTTATCATCAAAAATTGGAATCCTCTTGTAGCTGCACTTACCACACTATCGTGGCAAATCGCTACGGCTGGATTTCTCCTGGCCGTTGTATACGTCTTTTTCACCCTGTGGTCTTGGCGCGTCATTCTTGCCGATTTGGGATCTCCACTCGATTGGAGCACAGCCACCCAGTTATTTGGCATCAGCCAAATAGGTAAATACATTCCTGGCGGCGTATGGAATATTGTAGCCGCAGCAGAAATCGGCCGAGATCATGACATTCCAGCCCGCCGTTCAGTAACGGCCATGACCGTAGCCGTGCTTATCTCGTTACTTACCGGAACTGGAATCGGTGTCATCACTATACTTGGTACCTCTGTAGCCATTCAGGTACCAACTTGGGCAATCGTACTATTGCTAATCGCGCTAATCGCGTTACTTATGCCCCCTGTCTTGAATCGACTTATCGCATTTGGATTTAAGTTGCTTAAGAGGCCGACACCGGAACGCCAGATATCATTTAAAGGTTTGGGACTGTCCACATTATTAGCGGTCATTGCATGGTGCATTGCCGGCGTACAAGTATGGCTGCTAGCTTATGGCTTCGGCATGGATCTTTCCATTTCCAATATGGCACTTTCCATCGGAGCATACGCATTGGCCTGGGTAGCGGGATTCCTTGTAGTATTCGTGCCTGCAGGAACAGGTGTCAGAGAAGGAGTTCTAGGTCTCCTATTCGCAGGCTCGCTTTCATCTGGAGGCATACTGGCAGTTGTGTTAGTAAGTCGCATTACCATGACATTCGCAGACCTCGCTTTCGCAGGAGCTGGCGCACTTCTGCGGATGTCAAACAAAAGATAACACCTAGTTCTTGTCCTTCAAAATCGGGAAACGCCGTTCAGCTACATCCCAAAGGACATCAAACCAATGACCTTTGTTCCTATCAATAGTCAACTTGAAAAGCAGTGCACGCACCTTGTCTAAAATCAACGTTACAACAAATACAGCTATCCCAATAACAAAAACGATCAGAAGGATGACCGGCGCAGAGTATGTGTCATACCAATTCGAAAGATTGAACCACTGCTGCCATAATATCCCTCGAACATAATAATGCTCTGTAATTAGGTATGTCCCAAACGTCGAGGCCGCACAACTATTGACAATACGACTTTGGAAATGTAGTCGGCAAAATAGCAGGAACAGCCCAAAACTTAGAGCAAGTGAAAGAACCGACCATTCTCTCTCCAAACACAATAAGTACTCATAGATCCTGTCGCTATGACCTACAGTAGCAAATGACACAATTACGTTCCAGAGTAAAATTACTACAATTGAGATTAAAAACATTTTCCATGCAGTGGCAGTTTGAAACGGTCTCATGTACCACTTGTAGTATGCGATTAGCACAAAAACATAGATAAAGCCCATGGAATTAAGGCTGATTTCTAGATTTGAGTTAGGAATCAGCGTCAATACTCCCCATAAAAATCCCATCGCGAGACAACACTGTCCATGGTATTTCTTTCCCAATGCACGTAGTCCACGCACTAGAAATGGAGATAGGAAAAGGAAAATAGCATAACTCGTCGCATACCACCACGTATTGCGAGACAGAGGGAACAATATTTTCCAAAGGGATTCTATGGTTCTTTCCTCGGGTACTTTATACAGAGTCACAGCACCCAAACATAAACTCCAAAAAAGAAGTTCTCTCTCTAAATCCATACTTTTCGACAAGATAAACGCAAAGAAAGGCGTCTTATCCACGACGAACCATGCGGAAATAATAAAGAACAGCGCAATTCCTACTTTACCTGGAGTGAAATAGAATAATTGCAAAGTTAGTTTTCTTACAGATAGTTCTTGATCCAACACAGGCAGCGCATTATGCATCACCTCGTGGTGAAGCACAATAAGCAGCATCGCGATAATTCGCAGTAATTCAATACCGGACTCACGGTTTTTGAATCGTTTCTTTACACCCATTCAACACCTGTTTCAACTATCGTCGCACCATAAAAGTATCTTTGCCGTCGCCATCCCAATCACCAACAAGAACGGTATCGCTTGTTTTGCCATAACTGAATGCTTCATCAGCGACACCACTGGCAATGGTATTTTTCACATAGAAAGTGTTACCGCGACGCACGGCCAAGGAATCTTTGCCATCACCATCCCAATCACCAACATATACTTGATCATCATCACGACCGTATGTAATCACAGTGTCCGCATTGCCACCAGTCAGTGAATTCTTAAAATAGAACACATTGCCCCGTCGAACAACAAAAGTATCATGTCCGTCACCATTCCAATCGCCAACATAAGTTTGGTCTTCGGAACGACCGTAGATAAACGACTTATCGGCAATTCCACCCTCTAGCGAATTTTTGATATAGTACGTAGACCCTCTACGCACTGCAAATGTGTCTTTGCCATCGACATCCCAATCTCCAGGCAGTACAAGATCTTCGTTCTTCCCGTAACTGAATGCACAATCAGCATTTCCTCCGGTCAACGAATACTTCGTATAAAACATATTTCCACGACGCAAGGTCAGGGAGTCCTTACCGTCTCCATTCCAATCACCTGCGTAGGCTTCGTCACCAGCACGACCGTACCCGAACGAAAAATCGGCAGCGCCGCCCTTCAAAGAATTAGACATATAATATCCGGTTCCTTCCGGATAATCAGGAACAAACTCCTTATTCCCAAACGCATTCATATCCACATTGCCGCTGATACCGTCCACTTTGCCGGTGCTGGTGTATTGCCATCCGCGACTGTTGGTCGGGAATGAGTCGAATCCCATGCGAGCGCCGTACTGCGCCACCCACGTGGTTTTTGGCGTAAAATGTCGACATGTTTCAGTGGCCCCTGCAGGTAGCTGGTGTACGAGTAGACGCCCAGGTTCTTGTATCCGGCGGACTGTAGTGCGCTGTACCAATTGTTGACGATATTGTTGTACACGTTCGGGTCGGTGGGCGGCTGATGCCCCTCCAGGTCCACTTTTTCCAGGTCGTAGTACACGGGGTACGCCAAGTCTCTCGGATTCACGCCAAACTGCTTGAGTTTGGCGACCACGTCGGCACCTTCTTCTTTGGCAATCGACGGAGTGTCCGCGTAGGAATACCAGTAGATGCCGAACGGGATGCCGAATCGCTTGCATTCGGAAATGTTACGTTGCGCTTTCTTGTCGGCATTGTTGCCTTCGCCGTAGCCGAGGCGGATGATCGCGCCTTCCACGCCGTCGGCTTTCGCTTTGGCCCAGTCGATGTCGCCTTGCCATCCGGAAACGTCGATCACGCCTTTGGCTTGCTGCACGAACAGATTGTTCTGGTAGTCGAAAAAGCTTTCGAATTGTTGTAGGTGCCCCAGTGCGCGCCGTAATCGTTGCTTTCGAATTTGGCTGTTTGTACTTTCGTGTTGGATTGTGTGGATTGCGATTGCGCGGTTTTCGTATTCGACTTTGCCGACTTCAACGACGATTGTTCCACGGATTGTTTCACGGTTGCGTCGGATTGCTCGGATTGCGATTCCGCGCTATTTGCGTCATTCGCGTCGGCTACAGCATTTTTGACATCTTCCGCGCTTACCGGAATGAAGGATTCGCCGTTGGTTTTGGCGAGCGGATCCGGCTGCTGATCTTTCGTGCCGACCAATGTTGGATCGGTCACGATTTCGCCGGTTTCGATGTTCTTGACCTCACCTCGGG